>Ga0193735_1000155_pt1 | contig 21976 bp, 19 predicted proteins | sample U1m2metaG_FD_145080 | JGI IMG/M metagenome (GOLD analysis project Ga0193735, IMG submission 145080) | Soil microbial communities from a riparian zone of the East river system, Colorado, United States - U1m2 | ecosystem: Environmental > Terrestrial > Soil > Riparian zone | place: USA: East River... | reverse complement strand
GTTACGAGGAATCCAAGGTATTTGTGAACGTGACCAAGGAAGCCATCCTGGAAGCACCGCAATACCATGTTACTCCGCTCGGCGAGGCATATGGCGATACCCGGAATTTCGACTAATGAATTATAACGCGATCAACAGGAACGCATCGCGGCTGAAAACCAGGTGGGGTGATTGGATTTCCAATCGCGCTCGAATTTGGTTCATTACTTCGAGAAAGGAGCCATAGCCCGGCCGTCCAAACGCATTGAATCACAACTGCTCGATCACTGGGCGTCAGCGCCCTGTGACGCCTCGGCCAATTCCCCACCTGTTTTGCGATCGTTAATCACAAATGTGTTGTTTTCTCCGAGCGTCGACCAGGGCCCGCGCGGTACTTCGCTAAACTCAACAAAGCGCCAGTCGGTCACATCCGTTCCGTTTAATCCGAGATAGTCACGCACAGCGGGAGAGACATCGAGACCTGCGCCTTTGTTCAGATTGGGTTTCGGACGTTGGTTGCCAAATACATATTGCCAATAATCGGTGCGGAAGGGTCCTGCGTCTTCCCATTGCGCATAAACCGTTCGATTCCCCTTGCGAATCGCGACCCATCGATCCTTGCAGGTGGAAACGCCGGGACCTTGGTACGCTTCCTTGAACCACGGAACAATGCGGGGCGCTTCCGTCCGGTGACCAGTAGCTGCCTTGTCGTTGTATGGGAGAGCGCAGTAAAACGGGTTCTGTCGAGGCGTGAACTTTACCGGAATGTAATTGCTGCGATGCGCGGGATTTGGATCGTCAAAGCCGCCGTAACTTCTGCTCCAATCTTTGTCCCATGAGCTTTTGCGGTTCGGCACAGAATTGTTTCCGCTCGGTCGTTCGCCGATCCAAAAGACAGTTGTCACAATATTCTTCTTCCACGGATAGCGCTCTCCTGTGCCTAAGGCGCTGTGCTCAGTGTTTAAACAGCCCGCGATGACCGCTCCCAGCGCGCCGATCCACAGGATCGATATTGCTTTCATGATATGCCCCTTGTTCACAAAGGAAGCGGGTGCTTATCGAGTCAAGCTCTATCCGAAGCAAATCGCAACGAAGACCCTGCGTTTTGTGAGGAAAGTTCTCCGCGAATAAGCTGATCGGTGGAAAGCCGATAGTGGAAGCTGGTTTGATCGGGGCCCGTGTTGCCGCCACAACAGCGACCGCAGTGGAGGATCCTCGGATTTTATAAACTTACGATCTTTTAGGAGCCGGAATTCGCCGCACGTGAAGTATCATTGGGAAATCATCGCTGACAATCTCAGCAAAGCCGGTTGGAGTTGGGGCTGCGTTTCAGCCCTTGATTCTCAGGGAAGAACAATCTGGATTGCTGACGCGCATCGCGACGATGGAAAGCGTTACGTTGTGCACGCGGATGAAATACTGACCGCGTTTCTGGAACTTGAATCGGCGACTCGCACTTTGCGACGAGTTCGTTGACAACCAAGCGAGGTTTTCGCAAAACTCGCCTTCGTTAGCATTACTCCCGACCTTGGCTCCCCTGCGATTAGCGATGCATTCGCGGAGGAATGAACGCCGAGTAGTCGCAAAACTTGTACATAAAAAACCGCACCGAGGGATCGAACCAACAGTGCGGTTCCTTGACCTTCTTAGTTGCCGCCGGGACCGTGTTGACCGGGACCGTGTTGACCGGGGCCGTGTTGACCGGGGCCGTGTTGAACGGGACCGTGTTGAACGGGACCGCCGCCTTTGGCGTCTTTCTTTGGCTTGAGGTCTTGGATTCTGATTTTCTTACCTTTCTTTGCTGGCATTTTATTTTCCTTTCTGGTTGGTTTGTATTGTGTCAGGAGCACCGAAGAGCAATTGATGCCCGCCTGTAACGTCCTGTTTTGGAATCAGATCATCCAGACGAATCACTTTTTCTTTCCTGCGCTTAGGCCTTTGATTTCCTGACTCTCCGGCGGGCGCATTTTTTTTATTCTTCGGAGCACTCACGTTGGCTCTTTTCTGTTGTTAGTTGTTTACTGACAATTATTAAAAGCCATCATGGTACATCGCGCTCACCGGTTATTGTCAGGGTTGAACCGAATCTTGTGTACGTTGCGTTTCAGCCGTGGATTCCAACGCGCGAACGATCTGGATCGCAGACGCACATCCCAGCGACGGAAAACGTTTTGTTGTGCACGCGGATGAAAAGCTGACGGCGTTTCTGGAACTGGAATTGGCTCTTCAAGCGGCCAGCGGTTAGCCGCTTGTTCAGCAGCAACGCTTTTTCAACGCATGTAACAATATGAAGACATCGGGATCATCCCAAGCGGCTCGCTTTCATCGACTGCGACTACTGCCGGAAGCTCAAGGCTCTGATTCCGCGAATAGTGCACAAGCCACTGATCCATTTTAGCGCGTAATGTATCGAGCCTTTTTCCAAGTTCGATCGTCTTCTCTTCTTCTTTTCCAGAGTCGTTAAAGGCGTGAATTGCATCATCCACCGATTTCACAGCAGTAATTACTTCATCAAACGGTTTCACCGCAGCCGATCCCCAATACCTTCTTACCCAAGCGCGGTAAACATACTCCTTTGTAGTTAAGGTCGTAACAGCAGCGTTAATATTTCCGCCGATCGCAGCCATCTCGTCGGGATTATCCGCCCACCGTTTTTGATGCCGCTCGTGATATATCTCGGACCAAAAAAGGTACGTGCTGAGATTTAAAGCTAGTTCCTCGAAGTATTTTGTTCTTAGATCAGCAACGTTCAATCGAAAGCGGATCCGCTCAAGAATCTTGTCCGAGAAAATGGTCAGGAGCGCGACAATGATCGTGGCTAACCATACCCCGAGTTTGTCTCCGATTATGTTCATGCCTTAAGTGGATGCTGACTCCTAACGAGAATTGTACAGAGAAAATGCGTAAAAGAAAGGCGCACGTCTGCGTCTACTTCTTGCCCTTCCGAGGGGGAAACGGCTCGCTGAATTTTTTCGCCTACCGGACGCGAGCTACCGGGCAACGGGACATGCGGCACAAAAAGTGCGGGTAACCGGTTATCTTTTACGGGATGACGACCACAACAGCAGCGCAGACGTAGGTTCGGCTGTCGAGTACTTCAGCAAAAACGGTTTTCATCATCCTTGGCGCTCAACGGCTTGGGAAATTCATCCAGTGATGAAAATCGAGGTGATCGAATGAAGTACCGGGAAATCTCGCTAACTAACAATCTCAGCAAGCGCGGTTGGACTTGGGCTGTGTGTCAGCCGTGGATTCCCAACGGGCGACCGAACCCCTTAAACTGTCAGTAGCTCGTAGCAGGAGGTGGTAAGCAATAATTAATAAACTCATTTCTGGCCTTTACCCTTTCCTTCGGAAAGTTTTGGTCGGCATGGCAAAAAAACGTACGGTCAGCCGTGGCGCTCGACAGCTTGGGAAATTCATCCAGTGATAAAAGTCGAAATGATTCACTGAGCACTTTGTGATTGCCGCGCGGAGAGTAAAAGAGGCAGAATCGCGGCCCTCGTGAAGTACTGGAAAACTGCACTATCAATTTTTGCGCTGTCCGCGTCCCTGGCACTCGCCGAGGACTTCAGAACGACTAAGGGCAAAGAATATAAAGACGCCACGGTAAGCCGCGTCGAACCTGACGGGATCGTGATCAAGTTCCACGGCGGCATTGTGAAATTGCCGTTCACTGAGTTGCCTTCCGACGTCCAGAAGAAATACGAGTACGATCCGGTTGCAGCTAGAGAATATGCCGCGCAGCGCGACAAGGTGATTCCGCACCCGACGGCGATGCCGGATGCAAACCTCCGAACTAGCGAGGCCGACGACGCTCAAAGTAGCGTAAAGGCATTGAACCCCGCGGAGGAATGGGTCGTCGCGCAGGTGACAGCGGGAGACGTCGCCAACCTAGACACCGCTCTGAACGCAAATCACACCAAGCAATTCCCTACAGACAGCGATCGACAGCTCAGCGCTTATTTTCTGGAGAACTTGCTGATGGGCACGCTATCCGGTGTCACGCTGCATCGACATGGTGTGCAAATCAAAGGGGCGTGCATTGACGAGCCGATCGACCTCAAAAATGCGCGAATCCCTTGCGAGGTCCATCTGGATAACTGTACTTTCAAAGAGCCAGTGAACTTCCGGGGAGCAGACATCGCAGGCGATTTCGCAGTGCAAGGGGCAAAGTTTCAGAACAAAAAAGGGGGAACCTTCTTCTGGAGAATGAAAGTCGGCGGCGACGCCTATTTGAATGCGGTGTTCGAAGGGGGGGTGGTGTTCAGCTACGCAGACATCGCCGGCAACCTCTATGCGCGAGGGGCACAGTTTCAGAGTAAGGAATCGGGAGTCTACTTCTTTGGGTTGAAAGTCAGAGGCGAAGCCAATTTCGAGTCTTCGGTGTTCCAAGGGCTGGTGCATTTCACCAAGGCAGACATCGCAGGCAATTTCGACGCGAGCGGGGCAAAGTTTCAGAACAAGGAAAAAGAAGCAGACTTCAACGGTATGAAAGTCGGACACGACGCCATTTTCAAGAAGGCTGTGTTCGAAGGGCCAGTGAACTTCGTCTTGGCAAACATCGCCAGCAGTTTCGAAGCGCAAGAGGCAAAGTTTCAGAGCAAGGAAAAAGAAGCAAACTTCAACGGTATAAGAGTTGGAGGTGACGCCTCTTTCGACAAGGCGGTGTTCGAAGGACCTGTTAACTTCAGCTACGCCGACTTTGACTTGCTTGATCTGTCGAATACTTGGCTGAAGGCCGCTAAGGTTCAGGCGGAGGCAATCAGCTACAAATACATTCGCGCGGATCCGAACGATGAAGGCAAATCGCACGAAGTGCTTTTGGAGTTGGCCAAGCACACGGCCTACTCCGCCGACGTGTATAGCCGCTTGGAAGAATTTTTTTTACGTCACGGCTACCGCAGCGATGCCGATTGGGCTTTCATCGAGGGGAAGCGTCACGAACGGAGAGAAAAGCTTCATGGTCTGAGCTGGCTTGGCAGTTTGTTGCTCGACGGGCTTGTTGGCTATGGGCGTCATCCGTGGCAGGCTGGCATTCCCTGTGCTGTTTTGGTCGCACTAGGCTGTGTCCTTTTCTCTCCCAAGAAAATGGAACCGCAACAACCGGAGGACACGCCCCGGGTTTACAATCGCTTCTGGTATAGCCTCGGCCTGTTCCTTCCCTTTGTGGACCTCCAATCGAATAAAGTGTGGAAGCCAAAAGCTGATCAGACTTTTCTAAGAAATTATATGCGTGTGCACATATTGCTGGGATGGATTCTAGTTCCCCTCCTTCTCGCCGCGGTAACGGGTCTTATAAAATAACCAACCCAACCAGGGGGAGCACATGGGGTCAGTCTAGACTGACCCTTTACTCTTTACTCCGTGATCTTTTAGAGAATGCCCGATGTCGAAAAATGCTTTGCCGGTAACGGTGATCACTGGTTATCGGCGAAGGTTAACTTGCCCGGGAGGCCGTCAGCCGGCTTTTAACTGGCTCGCCAGACCACGTTATCACTTTATTGTTGCCGGGAAACAGCGTTTCCGGCATCCTGGCTCCAACCCGAATTTGGGAACGAGTCGACAGGTATAAACCTTCAAAGGGTACCCGGATGCCAGATTGTTACCACACAACTCGTCGTTTACCATTTCTGACCGACTTTTCTGCTCGGGATCGTGAGTTGGTCGAAAAGGCCGCCAAGCAACAGGAAGAACGGCAACGCCGGGCCGATGGGTTGCGTCGCAAGAAGGCGGATGGAATCCGCGAAGATCTTCGCCGGCAGTTGCGCGATCTCCTCGGGGCCAACAAATTAGCTGAACTGCGGCAGGCGATCAGACGCGAGCGTCTCGCCTTCCGTGACCTCTGGCAGCCTCCGGCGGGCTTGAGTCGAGACTACGCGAAGGAGAAAAAGGCGGGCAATCGGAAAATCGATGCACTGGTTCGAAAGCTTGGTGCAAACCCCGAAAAACTGCGGAAGCTGTGCACAGAGTTCGACAAGAGGCTGCTGACAGTTCTTTCCGCTCCCGATGGCAAAGTGGCGCACGGCTACCACCTACCAGGGAATCTCGACAAATGGATGAAGCTCACTCCGCTCCACCAGTATCCGCTCCCGTGGGGAGTGGACCCGAAGCCCAAAGATCCGCGTGATCCACATCGATGGTTCCTTTTCAGGACACCATTTTTCTGGCCCCTCTTTAGTTTCTGGTACTCCGGCAGCGATAATTTCCGGTGCGATCGAGAACTTTTCTTGGACCCGACCGCCGGTTTGGTGGGGAACAAGGTCTGGTTAGATTGCGACGACGGAGATTTAGATGACCTTGCTCAGGCCAGGGCTGAGGCTCAGATAGCCGTTGTATTCGAGCCTCCAATCGCCGGGATTATGGAGATCTGCGTCGATGTTCAGAGCTTACAAGGCAGATACGACCTGGAGATACGGGATGACTTCGGATTCTCACGGGCAATGGCCGTTCAAAACAACTTCATCATGATGAGTCTTCTTTCCCCGTATGCGTCAGAGACTCAGTTGGCCTTGATGGATCATTCCGAAACGTATGTGAACGGTGACGACTCGAGTACGCACAACAACCATCTGAATACGGTTCAGCATTACTTTGCCCACTTTTTCAGCTCTGAACCGGTTCGGGCAGGCGAATCTATATACGTCACCGTTGGAACGAGAAGTATGGAAATCGCATCGGCGCACAATATGGATTTACACAGCCAGTCAGACTACCGATGGTTTATCAGCTCAGTGGAAGTTCACATCGTACCTTAGATACGAGAGTGCGGGCAATCACACCAAGCCAGGGCAGCAAGTCGGGCGAACGATCTGGATTGTTGACGCACATCGCGGCGACGGAAAGCGCTTCGTTGTGCGTGCGGAGGAGAAATTAACAGCTTTTCTCGAATTCGAATCGGCGATTCGCCGCGACGCGGCCAATCTGCGGAAGGCCAGAGCTCGCTACGTTCACCAATTATCTCCGAGACCTGCCCAAAAATGAAGCATAGCTGGTCTAGAATTGAGGCAAGAGGCCTAATAATGACCTTTAAATGTTCGTCTCCCTAGGGAATAGCTGTTTTGGGGATTAAGAAAAATTTGCTGCAATAAACGCTTCTCGTTTAACAATAAACGTAAAGATCGTCTCCGCTTCTATCCCTGCCGTTGGAGACTTGGCACGAATATTGGTAACAAAAAGAGTCAACGTGAGTTCACCGAGGAATAAAAAAAATGCGCCCCCCACCCAAACATCCCCCCCAGGTCCTTGCTGATTACCAAATAAGCCCCAAGGGGAACCCCCCACTGGCCACGGCCCCCTTGGGAGCCCCCACTAACAAGGTCAGAGAACCCCTCCGTTGGTTCGATCCCGCGATGTTGTTCGACACAAAAAATTACCGCCCCCCACACCCGATAGGTGTGAAGGGCGGCTGTTCCCCCCAGAACAATCGTGAAAAAACTTCGAGGCTACTAAACGAGCTTCCAGTCAGCGGCAACAAATTTTAGGTGAAGAATTTTCGCGTCTGGTGATTTGGGTGGAGCTGATTTCAGGAGAACCGCCTTGGAGCGGACGGGCGATCACCGGCTTTGTGTCCTTTCCCGGCGATCGCCCGATTTTTTTAGAAGTCTTTGAAATCGCCTGCGTGCTCGTGCGTTTCGATCACGTTGCCCGCTTCATCGTAAACGCGGATCACAGCAGCATGTGAACGGCTGCGGTGCTTCGCGTAGCCGATTGCATAGCCGATTGCGGCCGCCTCGTCATACCACAGACGACCGAATGGCAGCGCATCGGAAATCAGATCGACGCCGCGATGATCTTTGCGCGGGCGGACTTCGTAAAAGCGCACGTTACTGCTTATTAATGTGGCCACGTGAGAGCACGAAATTGATCGGCACACTCACTGCTTCCAAAATTGTACTTGGTTTGAAGCGCCACTGTCTAAGCGCTCTTTCTGCCGCGTCGTCCAAAGTTTTGCTCCCTGTACTTTTCAGCACTTGGATCGAAGCAACCTTACCATCCTTCGCTAAATTCAATCTGAACATACCGCTTCCTTGTATTCGGCTTCGCCGCGCATCGATGGGGTAATCTGGCTGCGGGGATGAAATTGTGATTCTTTTAGTCTCTGCCACAGATAACTCCGGCGCCCATGTCGACGTGACAACAGGCGGCAGTCTCGGTAACTGACCAACCCGGCGCATTTCGTCCCCGCCCTTTTCGTCGCGTAATTTTGCTGTCCCGTTCTCGATTGACTCGATTTGAACGCGTACCTTGAAAGGGGTGCCGAGGTCGTGGGTCGTTTTCGTAACTTCCCGTATTAAATATCCATCGTTTACGCGCCATGTCCCCTCGTTTTCAGCGCGTCGGGAATAGCCACGATCGTTGATAATCCGAATTGCCTTGCTGGTGCCATCTGCGTTAAATGTGACGAATCTTTTGGAAAATATTTCAGTACGCGGAAGTTCCCACGTCCCAATCAATGCTTGGGCTAATTCCGCGTCTGTTTTGTGCGCGTGAACCGCGGGCGGACAGAGAAGGCAGAGAATCAAAACGGACAATATCTTTGCAACGGGAAGCCGACGTTTGCCGTGAGCGTGCGCAGGATTCGTCGATGTCATCCAGTCAGAGATTCAACCATATAGCGCCGTGCGCTGTAAAGCGTGCAGGGATCACTGATGGCATCGGGTTGAATCGCCGCTCTATAGCCCGGCAATCAAAAACGATTCTAGCGCGATCCTGCAAAGCGGGCGGGTAGGTTGAGGCAACGTTATGGTTTAATCGTCAAGGGCAAGCGCATATCGTGTCCACCGCATCACGATTACGAACATGGTTTTCCATTGATCCGCAGCCTGCGAGCATCAGCCCAACGATCAACATCACTATTGTTTTCATTTGTGCTTTCCCTGTTGATTGTGGCCGGATCGTCTGTCATCCGGCAATCAAAAGCGATTCTAGCGCGATCCTGCGGTTCTTTGAAATCGCCGCGGCGTGCCCGTGCGTCTCGATCACGTTTCCAGCTTCATCGTAAACGCGAATCATGGCATCATGTGAGCGGCTGAACTTATTAGTGGGTGCCTCTGGTGCCTGTAGTGCCCGTGCCGCCTGTTTTGGATTCACCCTTAACACCACCGCCGCCTTTCAGGTCTTTTTTTGGTTGGAGGTCACGAGCTATCATGTCCCTTATGTTCTCTTTGACTCGGCGCCAAGCGGATCGAACTAGATTGATGTCTGGGATTTGTTTCTTCACTGCTCAACGGCCTCAGGCCGACCTTTTTTAGACTGAGTTGCCAATTTCGCGCAAGCAAAATACGCGAAACACTTTCAACGAGAGTTTAGATGGCGAGCCGGGAAGCCCTTGTGCTCATTCGTCTCGATCACGTTGCCCGCTGCATCGTAAACACGAATCACGGCATCATGTGAGCGCCTGCGATGCTTTGCGTAGTCGATTGCGTTGCTGACTGCATTCGGCTCGGCAGGCGAACGTCAGGCCGGGAGGTGATGAAAATTGAAGTGGTCCGAAATTGAAGCTTGTAGTGGGGACGTTTTTCCGTCATAACCTTGGCTCATGAAAAGATTCTTTCTTATCCTCAGTTTCGCTTGCGCTTTGGTTCTGACATTCCAGCTAGCCGGCTGTCAGTCGCTCGCGACTTACAATGCTTATCCTGACCGATGCTACAGTTTTATGCCGTTGGATATTACGAGAGGTGGAGGCGGTCTTTTCGTCCGGCCACTTCCTGCTTGTCAACCGTACTCTAGCGTCGCGACATATTCTGGGAAATAATCGCTGACAACCTCAGCAAAGCTGGTTGGAGTTGGGGTTACGTCTCAGCCGTTGATTCGGAGGGGCGAACAATCTGGATTGCTGACGCAAATCGCGACGACGGGAATCGTTACATTGTGCGCGCGGATGAAAAGCTGAGTGCGTTTTTGGAACTGGAACGGGACGTTTGTATTCACCTATTGACTGAAAGGGCGAACGATCTGGATTGCATCAACCCGATCTGCTAACCTATTTTCAGACAAGACTGCAGGCGATGTCCGAGTTTAACCTTCCGAATCGTTCATCAAATTCAGGGCGCCTTGGTGGAGGTAAAGCCTCTAATCAATATCGGCAATGCTCGCATTTCTGCGGAATCAGTTAAGAAGGTCAATGAGATCACGACGCGTTTCGGCAACGACATTAGCAAGAAAGACTGAGAAATTTCGGGTGAACCCTTTCGCAAAGGTCTTTCTCTGCGCGACCTCCCTGTTGGCGGCCATCGTTGTGCTACCGTCTGCGATTTTCGCCTCGGTGGACCCCACCACAGTGTACGCACGGGCATGGGCTGTTCTGGCGGCAGAGCCCTATGTAAAACAAGGATTTCACGTGCGTGAGGATTACTGGCCAGGCGACCTAGCTTCGGGTGAAAGGAAAACGGTGCGGCAACAATTGTTTAAAGGGAATGAATATTGGTTCTGGCTGGGAACAGAAGTCGATCATGCAAAGGTGTCCGTTCACATTTATGATTCGGACGGAAAACTCGCGGAACAACCAGACAGTTGGGCGAAAGACCACCTTGCGGCTGCGCACATCATTCCGAAAACCACAGGCAGTTACTTTATCATCGTTAGCGTGGAGAAATCGCCAGCAGCCCGCACGCATTGGGCGCTGGGGTATGGTTTCCGATAAAGTTGACTTCCTAGCTGGTAACTCTATGGGCGCGATGAAATCGCCCGTATGCTCGTGCGTTTCGATCACGTCGCCATCCGCATCGTAAACCCGAATCAGGGCATCGTGTGAGCGGCTGTAGAATGTCGCATAGCCGACTGCGTTGGTGATTGCATTCAGCCCGGCGTATCGGCCAGGCCATTGTCCGTGCGTGTGAGTTGGCAAGAACTGCACAGTTTTCCGCAAGATAGGTGAGGCCCGGCGCAACCGAATCGGCTCTAGTTTCCCAAAGCGTTACTTGGGAATTTCCACAGAAGAATGGAGAAAGAGATGAAAACGAAAAACATACCCCGAGCCATCGGATGCGGAATTTTGCTGTTTCTGCTCCTCTCCATGCGGAGCGTTTTCTCTGAGGCAATCCCGGATGATCTAAATCGGCAATTACGCGAGATTCTGGCTAAAAACCAATTTACCGGCCAAGTCGAGTCAACGCTGGAAAAACGTCTTGGCCGGCGGATTGATCCTGCGAAGGCGCAACTCGGCCGCCTTCTGTTTTTCGACAAGTTCGTCGGTTTGCACGGCGATAATTCCTGCGCCGGATGTCATTCGCCTATGAATGGATTCGGTGATTCGCAGTCAATCGCGATTGGAGTTGAGAATAACGATTTTGTTGGTCCTCGACGCATGGGACCGCGGAATCAACGGCGAACACCTGCGGTGGTTAATACCGCATTTTATCCCAATCTGATGTGGAATGGACGTTTCAGCGCCATCTCAGGAGATCCGTTCGATAATTCCCAAGGTTTTCTTTTCCCGCCCCCTGAAGGAACAACCCGGTTCCCTGCGGGTGATCCCGACTTCCAGCATTTGCTTCAGGCGCAGGCGCACATTCCGCCTACTGAATTGTCTGAGGCTGCGGGTTTCACGGGGATCTGTGACGGTTCCGTCACCAGCTCACGTTTTCAGACGAAGTCCATTGGCGGAGCTCGACTGGTCAAGGAAGCGGGTGATTCCAGAATCACCGCACAGTTCGATTTTTCGGTCACTTCTGCTGTGAAGGTTTTCATGAGTCGAGATCAGCAAATGCTGACCGGTGAACCCGTCATCGATTTCTGCCAGTTTGATGTGCCGGCGATTGGTCGCACGGGTGTTCCGCTTCCTCCGCCGGTGCGAGTGAGGCGACCGGATGGAGGATTTGACGAATTCCGTAATGAGCCGATCCGCGATGTCTTGGCGGGACGCTTGAATGCGAACGAGTCTTATCGCCGGCAATTTCGTGCGGCGTTTCCCGAGCTGGGTCCGAATGATCCAATTACCTTCGCGATGTTTGGTCAGGCTGTGGCTGAATTTGAGTTTGCTCTAACCTTTATGAATGCACCGATTGATCGGTTTGCTCGTGGAGAAAACGCTGCCATGTCGCCTGCTCAGAAACGAGGCGCTCTTCTCTTTTTCGGAAAAGCCAGTTGTGTGCAATGCCATGCGGTCGCGGGACGTTCCAACGAAGTGTTCAGTGATTTCCAAATGCACGTAGCCGGAATTCCACAGATCGCACCGAGATTTGGAGCGGGCCTGGGCGATGTTCCTTTCCGCAACGCTCGGGGCCAATTTTCGGAAGATGGCAATCAGGACTTTGGTCTCTTCGATATCACGGAAGAGAACGAAGATATTTACAAATTCCGGACGTCACCTCTTCGTAATCTGGCTGTTCAACCTGCGTTCTTTCATAATGGCGCATTTACCAGTCTTTCCGAGGCGCTGCGTCATCATTTGGATGCGATCGAACTCGGGCCGCAGTATGACCCGGTTCGAGCAGGAGTGGCAGCCGACCTGACGCACAACATGGGTCCAATTCGTCCGGTCCTGCGACGCCTTGATCGGGCTTTATCGAAAGTACCCGCTCTTTCCGACCGGGAATTTTCTGATCTTTTAGCTTTACTGCGTGACGGACTGCTAGATCCGCGGGCACGTCCTGAATTTCTTAGGCGATTTATACCAGCGTCCGTGCCGAGCCAACTCCCACTACAAGTCTTCGAATCCACTCCGCCGCGCCCCTGATCCGTAGCGAGATTGGCGGACCAAGTGGCGGGCGACCGCACAAAAGATACGAGCAAAATCGCTACCGCTTCCCGAAGTTTAATTCAGTGCGAATTGAATCGACAAAAGCGGGCGGAGACTTCTAGCCAGCAAACTTCAATAAGATCCCCGCGGCCAATTTCTAAATTGCCAGCACAGCCAAGCCAGCATCGGGACTGTCAAAGGATTAGAGATTGATGTGGAAACGATCGGCGTTTGCGGGGATTTTTTAGGATTCTGGGGAGGGATTTAGACACCGTTTGGTCCCTCCCCCTTCTCGGGCGCGGTCTTTCGCCCAAATCCAAATATGGCGAGAATTAAAATCGAAGGGGTATGGTATAAGGTCTCGCGCAACAACGTTAGCGAAAGACTGGAAGGCGGATGCGAATTGAATTGATGTACTCGTGGGCTGTTAATAACGGGAGGATCATTGGAAGGGAAACGCTAGGGAAAGGAGGCATCAGCGACATGCATACTGGATCGACACTGACACTGCGTGCATTACCGTTGGTTGGTATAGCTGCGATTCTCTCGATGGCCGCCTATGGGCAAGCCATATCACCGGGCGCTGGTCCGGCGAGCGCTTCTGAATCTCTGCTCGCTCGCGAGGTGGTCATCCCGATCAGCACAGTTAGAGGTTTCTTCCCTCAGGTTGACCAGGAAGCTCGCACGGGCCCACACTTAACCGCGGTCGGCGGTCCCAAGGCCACAAGGAGCGTCATTTACGCCAATAGTAGTAACTCAAAGAAAGTGACCATTACCGTGGATGAGTACGTGAGCTCGAATGATGCGTCATCAGCGTATGAGGAAGCTGTTCGGAAGACCAAGGCTGTTCCGGGTTTCACGCCTATTTCCGCGCCGGACCTCGGCGAGAACGCCTTCATGGCAACCGTCAGTCGGGGCGAGGAGACGCACATTGGCTTCGGCGCGCTGCATGGCAACCTGATTCTGGGAATAACGGTGGTCGGCTACAACCCCACGCCTGGCACTATAATTAAGCTCAGGTCACTGGCTCGCGAGGAGGAAGCCGCTGCAAAGGTGCCCTGACGTTCGGCAACTTTTGGAGCCTGGCGTCCTCGAAGTCGGTGCGCTGTCGAGCTACAATGCGGACTGGGCGCGGTATGAAGCTGGATTTGTGCGCGATAGAACCGATTGGCTCAGGGATGAGGCTGGATCACGCGTCGCGTATCCGATAACATTTGCGACGGCATTCGGCCCGGCATACCACAAGCGACCAAACGGCAGCGCATCGGAGATTAGATCGACGCCGCGTTTGTCGCTGCGCGGGCGGACTTCGTAAACGTGTTGAGAGTTAGTCATCGCGACCGTTCATATCACTTTGTCATTGCCGTGTAGAGAGCAAAAGAGACGCAATCCGGTGTGCCAATTAAGTTTTGGGAAATCATCGCCGACAATCTCAAGAAAGCCGGTTGGAGCTACGGTTATGTGTCAGCCGTGGATTCCCAACGGGCAACTGAACCCCTTAAACTATCAGTAGCTCGTAGCAGGATGTGGTAAGCAATAATTAACAAACTCATTTCTGGCCTTTACCCTTTCCTTCGGAAAGTTTTGGTCGGCATGGCAAAAAAACGTACGCGAGACCGCGCGGTCCGTGCGCGTGAAGTTACTGACAAATCATCGTTAACAATCTCAGTAAAGTCGGATGGAGTTTTGTGACAAAATCGCGGAAATTGCTTTTGCGCAGTTTCGTTTTCCGGTTTGTGTAGCAGCTCTACATGTCCAAGAAGCCCAGGCGCATTCTCCTCAAGTTCGGCTCCGGCATTCTCACTCGACCGCGTGCCAACGCACTCGATGACAAACAATTTCGCCGTCTCACTGCCGATGTGGCCCAACTCGTTCATGGCGGATGCGAGTGCATCATCGTCTCCAGCGGTGCGGTTGCCGCGGGAATGCGCGTTATCGGGCTGAAGGAGCGCCCACTAGACTTGACGACCGGACAGGCATGCGCCGCGGTGGGTCAATCAAAGATGATGCATGTCTATGCCGCGATGTTCGCAAAACATCAGCTCAACGTTGCACAACTCTTGCTCACGCATAGCGATCTGGATAGTCGCACCCGCCATCAAAATGCGAAAAACACGCTGCGGCGTCTGCTCGAATGCAAGAACGTCGTGCCAATTATTAACGAGAACGATTCGGTAGCAGTGGAGGAACTGCGCTTTGGGGACAACGACCGCCTCTCGGCCGAGGTCGCGGTGCTGGCGGAAGCCGAATTGCTCATCCTGCTTACAAGTGTTGACGGGCTGATGGATCATGCAGGCAAACGGATTCCGATGATCGCTGATGTTGCGGACGCAGCTCGTTTTGTTCGTAAGGAAAAAAGCAGGCTCTCAGTTGGCGGCATGGTCTCGAAACTCGAGGCAGTAAAACTTGCCATCGCAGCCGGCATCCCAACAGTGATCGCAAACGGCCGGCGCGCCGGAATCATTCCGCGGATTGCAGCGGGCGAGCGAGCCGGAACACTGTTTCCTGTGCGGGCTGAAAAGCCTGACGCGCACTCGCTTTGAGCGTCGATGGTGAGAGCCTGGAGTAATTATTCTTCATCCGGGTTGATATGGATACGGACGATCTAAGAAACGAGGTTCTCAGCTACGGAAGACGCGCTCGCACCGCCGCGCGTGTGCTCGCGCGAATGGGCACTGAGGAGAAGAATGCCGCCTTGCTCGCCATGGCAGATCAACTTTGCGCCAGTGCCGGCACGATCCTGCAAGCGAATGGCGACGACGTCGAAAAAGCGACCGCTGATCATCTCTCGTTACCGATGATCGACCGGCTAAGGCTCGACGAAAGACGCATTCAGGCGATGGCGGACGGCATTCGTCAGGTTGCTGCGCTCGAAGATCCGGTGGGAAAGATCATCGCCGAATGGACTCGTCCCAATGGATTGCACATTTCAAAGGTGCGCGTCCCCATCGGGGTTATCGGAATCATCTACGAGTCGCGCCCGAATGTCACCAGCGACGCCGCAGTGCTTTGCACGAAGACGGGAAACGCAGTCATCCTGCGCGGCGGCTCGGAATCGATTCGCTCCAACATCGCCGTTGCCGAAGCGCTCCGTGCCGGCGCAGTCAGCGCAGCGTTGCCCGAAGCCAGCATTTTGCTCATTCCAAAAACTGGTCGCGATGCCGTGCAGTACATGGCCGAGATGGATCAGTACATCGATCTCATCGTCCCGCGCGGCGGCCGGGCCTTGATCGAAACGGTCGTTAGTTATGCGCGGATGCCGGTGATCAAACATTACGTAGGGCTCTGCATCGCATATGTAGACAGGGAAGCCGATCTCGATATGGCGGTGCGAATAGTGGTTAACGCAAAGACGCAGCATCCGGGCGTATGCAACGCCATCGAGACTGTGCTTGTGCACCGTGAAATCGCGGCTCCCTTTTTTAAAAAAATCGCACCGATACTGGCCGAAAAGAAAGTGGAAATACGCGCCGATCCCGACAGCTTCCGTCATCTCTCGGTTCTCAACTATCAGCCACTCCATTCCGCCCGCGAGGAAGACTGGACAACTGAATATCTCGATCTCATCCTTGCTGCCCGCACCGTGGACAACATCGAAGACGCGATTGCGCACGTAGAAAAATGCGGCTCTCATCATAGCGATGTCATCATCACCCGCGACGCCGCCCGGGCTGAGAAATTCCTCAACGAGGTCGATTCCGCCACAGTTTACTGGAACGCATCGACGCGATTTACTGACGGGCGCGAATTTGGCTTCGGCGCGGAAATCGGTATCAGCACGGACAAGCTTCACGCGCGTGGGCCGATGGCACTCGAAGAGCTAACGACTTACAAGTACGTCATCCGCGGCGAGGGCCAGATTCGCGAATAAGCAATCCATTTCTTACGGTCCGACTCCTAATTTCGCACTGTAGAGAAGGCGGACCGTCGCGCTCCGAAGCGATCTGATTCAAAGTCACTTGTCTGAAAGGCAAGTACCGTCGACGCAACTTGACTCCGATCCAAAGGCTCACACTGAATTCCCAGAGTGTAAGTCTGGCGCGTCTGCCATTATTCGCCAGGGTGCAACACGACACTAACAAGGTTTGTACTAGCATTTGTACTAGATTGTGGCCGCGTCGCGACCTGAGACTTCTAAAACACGGGCGTCTTTGCAAGACGACCGCACACCTATCCAGTCGCCTTGCCGGATGAGTTCAAAGTTACATAGAGTCCGGGATGAACCCACTTGATTCCGAACCAATGATGTCGCTCGATAAATTCATCGAACAAATCGGACTATCTGCCGTCACCGTATGGCGGTACCGAAAAAAGGGAATGTTAAGAACGGTTAATATTTGCGGACGGCAGTACATTCTCCGAGCAGAGGTTGCGCGCTTTAATGAGCGCGCTGCTGCCGGGGAATTTACTAAGCCGCCGAATCACCCGCAAAAGTCTAGTATGCTGGCGCGGATTTAGTGCGTACTGCTCCGCTTCAGCCGAGGCGGCCCAACGGTGATAAACGGAGTGGCAATATATGGAGGAAATTTCGTTGCCACTCCGGTGGCAGCGCCCTATTACGATCCTAAAGAGACTCTTTACTTTTCGGTGTTCGCCAACGCTCGTTTTTTCCACTGCTCGGCTTAGGTCGGTCTTTTCTCTTTCGCAGCATTTTGGCCGGGAGGGAGAAAACTAGGTGGCGAAGGTTCGCCTTCTGATGTTTTTGGCGCCACCGGTGTTCTACGGAGTAGCAATCCGTTGAAGTGTCGTGGAAGAATTCCGCACGCGCGAAGGGTGCGAATTACGACGCCTTAGACCATTCCACGCGCGCGAGAAAAGCAACACCAGTATTGGGTAGTGGTACAGTACCACTACCCAATATTCGATAAAGATTTTTCACGGTCGCTTCTACGGTCGGAGAAATTTTTGCTGCAAAACGACGCAATTCTACGTAAAGCCATGCGAATGCGTAACGGCCGAATTACCTAGCATCCGCGATGCTTTGCAAAACAGCGCAACGATACGCAATTCGTTAGGCTTGAATTAGAAATCCGTTGCTCTATCCGGCTGAGCTATGGGCGCAGATTGCGCAGAGACATATACCGCGTTTTCGCGGCGAATAAAAGGACTGGGGCTACGGTATTCGACGAGCGGCAGTCCACACGTATTTGCCTTCGCCTGTTCATGCGAATGCTTGCTTTCGGAAAATGATGATGATTGCAATGGCTTCGCAAGCAAAACGTATTGGCCGTGTTCTCGTCCTAAATCCGTTCGCCGAGAAGATTGACGGATTCCCGTAAGCTTGATAAACGCTGGTGCGCAGATCGCCGCATTTGTGTGCCATGGCGAAAGAGATTTCATCGACCAACGCCTCAGTGCCGCTGTATGAAGTGTTGGAAGCTGAGTTTGTGGCTCTGCACGGGGAGCTTCCGAAAGATTATCCTAATTCGGCTCAACCAGAGGTCCGGCTAAAAGCGATTTGGGCCGCAATTCATGGTCTGCCGGAAAAACGCTCGGCGCTCTGCTTTTCTGGCGGCGGCATTCGCAGCGCAACTTTTGGACTAGGTGTTTTGCAGGGTTTGGCCCGTTGCGGATTGCTCGGCAAGTTCCACTATCTTTCCACCGTTTCCGGCGGCGGATATATCGGCGCCTGGCTAAGCGGTTGGATTAACCGGGACGACGGCGGACTGACGAGCGTCATGGCGCAATTGGGTCAGCCTCGCGACAACTCGAGACCGAATCCGGAACCGGTCGAGATTCAGAATCTGCGCAGCTACAGCAATTATTTGAGCCCGCGTCTGGGTCTTTTGTCCGCAGATACGTGGACGTTGTTCGCCACTTACATTCGCAATCTGCTTTTGACTTCGCTGGTCATGATTCCGTTGCTGGCGGCGGCGCTAACGGTCCCGTGGTTTTACGAGGCGGTTCTCATGAGGAATCCAATTCCCTACACGTCGGTCCCTCTCTGGATCGGCGTGGCCGGTGTCGCGATGGGCGTTGCTTACATGGGAATTAATTTGCCGTGCGGTGGAAACAGGCGCGGCAGTCAGCGCAGTTTTTTGATTTTTTGCTTATTACCGCTGCTGGTGGCGGCTTTTTCGATGACCACATACTGGGCGTGGTTCGTGGCTTACGGGCGAACGACGCCTAAGTGGTCGTTTCTTGGGCTCACTCCTCCACATCAGGTCGTGCCATTTATTTGTCTGGGTGTGCTGATGCATCTTCTCTCATGGGTGACTTCGCTTCTTCGTGCGCACGGATTTCGGCTAAAAGAATTTATCGCCGTGATGGCATCGGGCGCGATTGGGGGTTGTTTGCTTTGGCTGGGTGCAACAAAGATTTTTCCTCAGCCTCTGGCTGTTGCGGAATTGTATGGTGTTTTCGCGGTGCCACTTTTTTTGACGCTTTTTTTCCTGGCGGTATTGACGTTTGCGGGAATCTCCAGTCGCTGGACGAACGATGAAGATCGCGAATGGTGGGGACGCGCGGCGGGCTGGCTTTTGGCAGTTGTGATCGGATGGATCGTGATTTGCGGTCTCGTCATTTTCGGGCCGTTGCTTCTTTCAAGAACAATTTCCCTTCTAAGCGCAGGCGGCGTAGCTGGTCTCATCACAATTCTTGCCGGCCGGAGCGGCTTGCTTCCGGCCACTGCGGATAAGAGCGCTAAAGCGGGACCGATGGTGTTGATTCTCTCCAAGGCTGTTACGATCGCAGCGTTCATCTTCATTGCCGTGCTGATGATTCTCATCACGCGCGCGATGACCTGGATGATGGTGCAAATTGGCAACCAACTGCATTTTTCCTGGAATCTGGACGCTGTCTCTCACGTTGTCGGCGCGAAGGTGCAATATCTGAACGTGCTTCTGTATACGCCAATCTCGGTCCTGACCTTGTTCGCGCTGGGACTCCTTGGATTCGGAGTTGCCATGGCCTATACGATCGATCCAAATCGATTCTCGCTCCACGCCGTTTACCGCGATCGCCTGATTCGCGCGTATCTGGGCGCCTCGAACAAACAGCGCGATCCGAATCCGTTCACCGGCTTCGACCAAAATGACAATATCCGGATGCATGAGCTTTGGCTCGAGGAGAAATTCCGCGGGCGATTGCTGCCGATTGTAAATATCGCGCTCAATCTGGTCGGGGGCAGCAAACTCGCATGGCAGGAGCGAAAGGCGGAGAGTTTTACGGCGTCGCCGCTGCATTGCGGCTCTTATGAACTTGGTTATCGCAAAACGAATGCGCCGCCAGGAAAACGATATGGCGGGCAGCTGGGGATTTCGTTAGGCACGGCGACAACTATTTCAGGTGCGGCGGCAAGTCCGAACATGGGTTACCACTCGTCTCCGTTGGTCACGTTCATCCTCACGTTATTAAACGTCCGCCTCGGTGCATGGCTTGGAAATCCGGGAAGGGCTGGGGAGGCGACGTTTCATCTCGGTTATCCAAACTTCAGTGTTGGTCCAATCATTGCCGAAGCGTTTGGATTAACAAACGATACCAGTCCTTACGTTTATCTCTCCGATGGCGGGCATTTCGAAAATCTCGGCCTTTACGAGATGGTGCTTCGGCGCTGCCATTACATTATCGTCAGCGATGCCGGCGGGGATCCGGAATGTTCTTTCGCCGATTTGGGTGAGTCCGTGCGCAAGATTAGGATCGATTTCGGAATCCCAATCGAGTTCGATCATATGGGCATTTATTCGCGTACGGAAATCGGCGCGCTCAAAGATCCTGGGCACAACTGTGCGATTGGTCGAATCCGCTATTCATCGGTCGATGGTCCGGCCGCTCCCGACGGGATCATCGTTTACATCAAGCCAGCGTGTTATGGCAACGAACCGCGTGACATTTACGAATACTTCAAAAGGAACGAAACCTTCCCGCACGAGAGTACCGCAGACCAGTTTTTCTCCGAATCGCAATTCGAGAGCTACAGAATGCTTGGCGCGCACACGATGCAGAACCTTTGCACAAATTGCGGCGGAGACTTTCAGTGTTTTATTCGCGAAATCCTAGAGCGTCACTTGCAGATGAAATCACCGGATTGGCTTGCAGGATTGCTCGAATCCATCGGGCGAATAACGCCGCGGGGCAGTTAGCCAATCACGCGCGACAACTTGGAAAATAAACGACCGGCGGCTCGCCCTCCTTACCCCCTACGAATTCCGCCGGTCGAATGAATTAAAATCAACTGAGCCCTCTCGGCTCTAAGCGAAGGAAATCCGGTCAGTTGCCTGCGTACCCGTGGTCCCGCTCGTACGCGCGGATTGCTCGACGCGTCTGCGAGCCCAAAACGCCGTCGACCGAGCCATGATAATAACCGGCGCGTGCGAGTCGGCGCTGCAGTTCGGCGACTCTGGAGTGAGTGGCCTGGCCATATTGACCGTTGCCGTTGCCATTGCCATAGCCATTATTGCCGTATCCATTATTGCCGTACCCGTAGTCGCCGCCGTATTGGTTTCCTCCGTAGCCGTAGCCATAACCGTAACCGTAGGGGGAACCGTAGCCGTAACCATACGGGTCGCCATAACCATAATATCCGTACGGATAGCCGCCCCAGCCCCAGGACGAACCCCAGCCCCAGCCCCAACCCCACGGAAAGCCGAAGTCACCGATAAAAACGACATTATTACCATTATGGTGGTGATGCCAGTTGCCGTTCCAATTGTTGCCATGCCAGTTGTTGCCATGCCAATTGTTGCCATGCCAATTGTTGCCATGCCAATTTCCACCGTTCCAATTTCCGCCGGAGAAACGCTGTCCACCCGACATTCCTGGTCGCCCTGCCATTCCTGGTCTCCCTGCCATCCCGCCAAAATGACCGCCGCCACCGCCACCGCGCGGAGCAGCCGTGACCAATGGTGCAGTGAACACCGCCACAAAAACGCAAATCACGAAAAGTACAAGCTTTGAATTGTTCATAATAGATGGGTTTCTGACTAATTAGACACCGCACGCTGTTTAAAGTCTCGCTTTTTTTTCGTAAAATGCATGAAACGCCCTTCTGCCATTTACATACACATCTCACAAGGAGCTGGCGCCGATATGGTTCGGGGTTTTGACGTCACGAACAGCGTTCCGCCCGGCCACCAATGCGGGCTGGGTACGGACCGCTTTCGGACGACGGCGCCCGCTGATGCTTACGCAGCTTCCCTGTGAGATTGCTTCATCTAATTAAAAACCGCGAACCACCTGGAGTTTCGCGTTGTTTCTTGCTGGTCATCACCTAGCCGTCACACTTATCATCCACGCTCAATGACGATGGAGCGTGCCGCGATCTTCATATCGGCTTTCTTCATCTGGCACGTACTTTACGCCGCGCCGACCGAACGC
>Ga0193735_1000154_pt1 | contig 21990 bp, 19 predicted proteins | sample U1m2metaG_FD_145080 | JGI IMG/M metagenome (GOLD analysis project Ga0193735, IMG submission 145080) | Soil microbial communities from a riparian zone of the East river system, Colorado, United States - U1m2 | ecosystem: Environmental > Terrestrial > Soil > Riparian zone | place: USA: East River... | reverse complement strand
TAACGCGCCCGCCGCAATCCCCCACTTATTTTCCATCCGTGTAATCCGTGTGATCCGTGGTTCAGATTTTCGACGCGACGAATTTTTCCAGCTTCACCACGTCAGCCGCAAACTTGCGAATGCCCTCGCCGGTCTTTTCGTACGCCATCGCATTCTCGTTTAGCAACCACCGGAATTTGTTTTCGTCCAACTCGAGCTTATCGATCTTCGCCGATTTCGCTTTTTCGGCATCGAGTTTGCGTTCGAGCGGCTCGGTCGCTTCGGAAAGTTCCTTCATCAGTTCGGGGCTGATCGTCAGGCAATCGCAGCCGGCGAGCTCGCGGATTTGGCCGATGTTGCGGAAGCTCGCGCCCATGACTTCGGTCGGGATATTGAACTTCTTATAATACGTATAAATCTCAGCAACTGACTGCACCCCCGGATCTTCCGGTCCGGTGTAATCGCGCTTGTTCTCCTTTTTGTACCAATCGTAAATCCGCCCGACAAACGGCGAGATGAGCTGCACCTTCGCCTCTCCCGCGCGCACCGCCTGCGGTAGCGAAAACATCAGCGTCAGATTGCAGCGGATCCCTTCTTTTTGAAGTTGCTCGGCGGCAAGAAGTCCTTCCCAGGTTGACGCGATTTTAATCAGCACGCGTTCGCGCGGAATTTTGCGCTCCTGGTAAAGTTGAACCAGTCGCCGCGCTTTTGCGATCGAACCTTCAAAATCGTACGACAATCGCGCATCCGTCTCCGTCGAGACGCGTCCCGGCACGATTTCAAGAATGTCGGAACCGAATTGAACCAGTAGATGATCGCAGATGTCTTCGATCTGCGCCTGGCCACTCAATCCCGAATTCTTCCGATCCTTCAAAACTTCATCCAGCAAATGCCCGTATTGCTGCTTTTGAGTAGCGGCATAAACCAGGCTTGGGTTCGTCGTCGCATCCTGCGGCTTGAAATCCTTGATTGATTCAAAGTCGGCCGTGTCTGCGACGACTTTGGTAAACTTCTTCAGCTGCTCGAGCTGATTTAATTTTGTTTCTTCGGTAACAGCGGTGCTCATAATTCATCCTCCGATCCTCAGAGAACGTACTCCTCGAACAAAACATCCTCAACGCGAAAATCGCGCTTTGTGGTGTCATGTTCAGCGCAGCGAAACATCTCTGATTTGTTGCCTGGTCGCAGTTAGGGCAAAAATGCTCAGCGATCCTTCGCGTTGCTCAAGATGACAATTGTAGGGCAAGCGCTCCGCTTGCCGAACCAGAACACGGCAACCGATGCGGTTGGCCTACAATTACAATACAATCCGCGATGTCCGTTGCCTGCCCGCCGTGGCGGGTAATCCGCGGTTAAAAATCTCTCAGGCAGAAACCGTCCTGGGCGGCGTAGAAGCTGGACGCTTCGAGCCGAGGGCGGCTTTGACGAAATTATTTCCAAGTTCCCACATTGGACCGGGGAATTTGCGGCACTCGGTCAACACGTCATCAAGGGCGTTGACGAACATGTCGATCTCTTTTTCGCCGATGATCAGCGGCGGCAGAATTTTCATCACATCCATCGCGTGACCGGCCACCTGCGTGAGGATGCGATGTTTACTCAACATCTGGGTCACGATCATTTGTGCGAACAGCACCTTGTCGATCTTGTGCAGAAGTTTCCATGCCATCTTGAGCTTGAACTCGCTCGGCTCGTGAAACTCGATCCCAACCATCAAGCCCTTTCCGCGAACTTCTTTGATGAACGAATGTTTGGCGCGCAGCGCATCGATCTTTTCCATGAGCAGCGCGCCCATTTTCGCCGCGTTCCCGACGAGATTTTCCTGATCGATAATTTCCAGCGCGGCTAATCCGCAGGCCATTGCCAGGTTGTTGCGCCCAAAGGTTGTCGAGTGAACAACGCAACGGTCCATGCGCGAAAACGTTTTCTGGTAAATCTCGCGTCGCGCCACGATTGCGCCGCACGGCACATAACCGCCGCTCAAAGTTTTGGCGAGCGTAATGATGTCGGGCTCCAAATTCCAATGCTGGAATCCGAACATCTTTCCCGTGCGGCCGAGGCCGGTCTGCACCTCGTCTGAAATCAAAAGCGTTCCGTATTTACGGCAAAGCTCCTGAGCGCGCGGGAAGAAATCGGTTTTGGATGTCTGACAGCCTTTTCCCTGAACGGTTTCAATCACGAAAGCTGCCACATCGCGGGACCGCAATTCGCGATCCAGCGCTTCGATATCGTCCAGTGGCACGCGCGCATCGAATCCCTCCATCAGAGGTCCAAAACCCTCAGTGAAACTCTCGCAGCCCATCAGCGAAAGTGACCCTAGACTAAGCCCGTGAAACGCGCTCGTTAACGAAACTACGCGCTTTCTTCCTGTCGCTGCACGTGCAAATTTCAGCGCGCCTTCCATTGCTTCCGTGCCCGAGTTGCAAAAGAAAACGGCGTCGAGATGCGGTGGCGTCCGTTTGACGATCGCTTCCGCCAGCAATCCGCTCAGAAGCGAGCAATCCATCTGCACCATGTTTGGCAAATCGAGATCGAGCACATCGCGGATCGCCTGCTTCACCACCGGATGATTACGCCCAATATTGAAAACGCTGTAACCGCTCAGAAAATCGAGATACGCCTGGTTATCCATGTCGTAGAGGTACGCGCCCTCTGCCCGCGCATAGACCTTGTCGAACCCGATCACGCGTTGCGCGGCCACGAGCGTGCGGTTCACATGCCGTTCGTGCAGCTGATAATTCTCACCCAATCGCGCGGCGACGATTTCCTTTAGATCCAAAGACATCGGGCAATTTTCCGCGATCTGCCCCGCAAACGCAAATAGGTAGGGACGGTGCGGCGGCCCCGAAAGCTTTCGGGACACATCGCCGCGCGATGTCCCTACGTTCACCGCAAGCCATATCGCCCTGCAGCCTTAAATTTCGCGAAATTAGCTTTGCTTATCCTTTTTCAACTACCGTAACGCGAGCGACTCTGCCCTTGCGGTCGAAACCAAGTTGGACGCGAGTGCCTGGCCGAACCAGGTGCGGGTCAAATGCCCGCCCGTCTTTATCGACAAAGCGAACCTTCTTGCCGAGCACATAGGACACCGGCTTGGTGTCGGGTGAGGATTGCACAACGATAGGCGAAGCAGCCTCAATGGGTTTCTGGCCGGGGTTGAACGCGGTCACAGTCCCAATTTTAACTGCGCCGGTGGTGATCTGGGTGGTCGCTTTCTGTACCTGGCCGGTATGTTCAACGCCTGAGGTCTTTGCTACGGTTTGCGCGAACGCCAACGGCGCAATCATCGCGCAAACAAAACCAACAATGATTCGTTTCATAAGTTCCTTTCATTCAGTTGACTTACGTAGGTGTTTCGCGGCGCGCACTTCGTTCGGATGCCTCCATCTGCCCTACCGCAAAAAGTCGCAGGATTCACAAGAACCCTGCGACTCTGCGTTTGCGAACTGATTTTTGCTTAATCCTCAACGATTACACGCTCGACCGTGCGACTCTCTGTTGGTCCCGTGTAATAAACACGTACCTTTTGCCCTGCTCGCAGCGGGGCGGTTACCACTTTGCCGGCGCCGTCAACAATTCGCGCGGCTGTGCCTAGCGCGAAGCTAACAGGTCCCTGATCGCTTTTGACCACAATGGTCTTGCCCGGCTCATAGGTAGTTACCGCGCCGGTGGCGTAAGTTGTGCTCGTAGTCGTTTCACTCGTCGTCGCTGGTTTTGTGCTTGTTGTTGTTTCCTCGGTCGTGGTCGTGCTCGTTTGCGCAAAAGCTAACGGCGCAAACAACGCACAGACCAAACTAATGATTGTTCTCTTCACTCTTTTCCCTCCTGTTTTATGGTTAGTTTTACCCACAAGTTCGTGACTCATGGGTTGAACGGACGCTTAACGTCCGTCGAATGTTTTGACTGATCCATCAGCGCGGTATTCGAATTATTTGCTATTTGTGTCATTGAGCGTCCCTGGCGAATTCATTAACCTAAGATACCGATGAGCCGCAAAACGCTGACTGCTGATCCAGTTGTTACACTTGAAGTTGTTAAGCAACACGGCCTCACTCCACAAGAGTTCGAGCGGATCAAGAAAATCCTCGGTCGCGAACCGAACTTTACCGAGCTGGGAATTTTCTCGGTCATGTGGAGCGAGCATTGCTCGTACAAGAATTCGAAGAAAGAGCTGAAGAAATTTCCTACCGCAGGGCCAAACATTCTGGTCAAGGCCGGCGAAGAAAACGCGGGTGTTGTGGATATCGGCGATGGCTGGGCGATCGCGTTCAAGATGGAGAGCCACAATCATCCCAGCGCGATCGAGCCATTCCAAGGCGCCGCCACCGGCGTAGGCGGAATCATTCGCGACATTTTCACCATGGGCTCGCGCCCGGAATTTTGCCTCAACTCGCTCCACTTCGGGCCAATCATAGACAACAATTCGAAACCCGAAATCCGGAATCCGAAACTGGCAGAGAACCGCCGGCTCTTCACAGGCGTCATCTCCGGCATCGCGCATTACGGAAATTGCGTGGGCATTCCAACAATCGGCGGCGAAATCTATTTTGATGAAAGTTTCGAGGGAAATCCGTTGATAAACGTTTTTTGCCTCGGCGTATTGCGTCACGAACAACTCGCGCGCGGCACCGCAGAAGGCGCTGGCAATCCCGTTTTTTACGTCGGCGCCGAAACCGGTCGTGACGGTCTCGCAGGCGCAGCTTTTGCGTCGCGCGAATTAACCGAGCAATCACGCGAGGATCGTCCCGCCGTGCAGGTTGGCGATCCGTTCAAGGAAAAGTTATTGCTCGAAGCGTGTCTCGAACTGCTGGCACGTGATGCAGTGGCGGGAATTCAAGACATGGGCGCGGCCGGCCTGACTTGTTCCACGTGCGAAACGGCCAGCCGCGCCGGAAGCGGAATCGAAATTGATCTGGCGAAAGTTCCAAAGCGTGAGTCGGGCATGACGCCGTATGAAATCATGTTGAGCGAATCGCAGGAACGGATGTTGATCATCGCCAGGCGGGGAAAGGAAAATCTGGTCCGCGAAATTTTCGAGAAATGGGATGTGCCATGCGCAGAAATCGGACGCGTGACTGACGACGGCATGATGCGCGTGCGGAATAACGGCGCGATCGCCGCGGAAATCCCAGCCAAACCTCTCGCCCAAGAAGCGCCCCTGTACTCGCGTAAAGCAAAGCCTGTAGCCGCGTCGTCGCTCACAGAGCGACGGCTACAAAAAATCAATAATCACGAAGCGCTTCGCCAATTGCTGCGGGATCCGACGATCGCGTCAAAAAACTGGGTTTATCGCCAGTACGATCACACCGTGCGCACCGGCACGCTCGTCAAGCCGGGATCCGACGCCGCCGTGTTCTTCGTTCGCTACGCAAACAAAATCCTGGCTGCGACCACGGATTGCAATTCGCTCTATTGCGCGCTTGATCCGCGTGAGGGCGGCAAAATCGCCGTCGCGGAAGCCGCGCGTAATCTCACCTGCTCCGGCGCAAGGCCACTGGCCGTGACCGATTGCCTGAATTTCGGCAACCCCTACAAACCGGAAAACTTTTGGCAACTGCGCGAAGCCGTTGAAGGGGTCGCGGAAGCCTGCCGCGCATTCGACATACCGGTCACTGGCGGAAACGTTTCTTTGTATAACGAAAGCCCCGCCGGCGTTGTCGATCCGACGCCGACCATCGGGATGGTCGGATTAATTGATGACGAGAAACACATCACCACGCAGTGGTTCAAAGAAGCCGGCGACGTGATCATTCTTGTCGGAACTGTAGCGGCGGTCTATGACCGCCGAACGGAGAATCAACTGCTAGGCGGATCTCGTTATCTGAAAGTTTGCCACGGCCTGAAAATTGGTCCGCCCCCGCATGTCGATCTTGCGCACGAGATCAAAGTTCAAAACGCCGTTCGCGATTTGATCCGCGCAGGTTTAGCCAAAAGCGCACACGATTGTTCGGAAGGCGGACTCGCCGTGGCTCTGGCGGAATGTTGCTTTCATCCGGAAAAACTTTTCGGCGCAGAGATTAATCTGAAGCCAGGCGATGCGCCTGCCGCTACAGTTCTCTTCAGCGAGTCGCAGTCGCGCATTGTGATTTCCGTGGCGCCAATTAATTTGGAGAGGACGATATCGATCTTGCGCGAGAGCGCTGTTCCCTTTGAACAGCTGGGACAAGTCAGCACGAGAGAACTTTGCATCCGACTAGACAAAGAAACGTTTCGCTGGCCGATTACCGATCTTTACGACGATTGGTGGAATGCAATTCGTCGTGCGGTTGAGGACGAAGCGGAAAGAATTCCGAGCTTGTGACAGCCGCGCCGAACATGAGATTGAATCGCAGCACAATTTGATGGATTATCTATTGTGATTACACCCCCGAACAAATTCGACATCGACGAGGCTCCGGATTCCACCGTCGTGCCGCAGCACGAGTGCGGACTTTTTGGTGTGTTCGGCCATCCCAACGCGGCGGTGCTGAGTTACTACGGATTGTTTGCGCTACAGCATCGCGGCCAGGAGAGCGCTGGAATTGTGACAAGCAACGGGCCAGGCACGACCTTTCTGTTTCATAAAGACATGGGCCTTGTGTCGCAGGTGTTCGGGCAGGAAGAACTGGCGAAGCTTAAAGGGACACGCGCGATCGGGCACACACGCTATTCAACGACCGGGACGAGCACGATCAAAAATGCGCAACCCTTTGTGGTGGATTGTGTGCGCGGCCAAATGGCCATCGCGCATAATGGCAATCTGATTAACGCCGATTTGTTGCGCGACGAGCTCGAGCGCAAGGGATCGATTTTCCAAACGACGGCCGATAGCGAAATCATTCTGCACCTCCTGGCGCGCCCCGCCCATAACGGCGCGAGCGTGTTGTCGGCATTGCGGAGAATCGAAGGCGCGTTCTCGCTGCTCATCATGAGCGAGCGCGAATTGATCGCGGTGCGCGATCCGTTTGGCTGGCGACCGCTTGCCCTTGGCAAATTGGACGACGCTTACATAATCGCTTCTGAAACGTGCGCGTTCGATCTCATCCACGCGCAGTTCGTTCGCGAGATCGCGCCGGGCGAAGTGCTGATCATCGATGAAAACGGCTTGCGCTCGGAGTTTCCGTTTCAACCGCAGCAGCCGGCCTTCTGCATGTTCGAATACGTCTATTTTGCGCGGCCCGACAGCATCATCGGCGGCGTCAATGTCGGAAAAGTGCGGACCGAGATGGGACGCGAGCTGGCGAGAAAATTTCCGGTCGAAGCCGACATCGTGATTCCCGTTCCCGATTCGGGCAACTACGCCGCGCTCGGTTTCGCGCAGGAGTTGAACATTCCGTACGCGCACGCGTTCGTGCGGAATCACTACATCGGCCGCACTTTTTTGCAGCCGAGCCAGCTCATCCGCGATTTCGACGTGCGCGTAAAATTAAATCTTATCAAGGAAATGGTTGCCGGAAAACGCGTCGTTGTTGTGGACGACTCCATCGTGCGTGGCACAACAGCGCGCGCGCGGGTAGTGAACTTGCGCGAAGCCGGCGCGAAAGAAGTGCACATACGAGTGAGCTGTCCGCCGCATCGGTTCGCCTGTCACTACGGAATTGATTTCCCTGATCCTGAAAAATTGATCGCAAATCAGATGTCGATGGAGGAAATATGCAAGTATCTGGGCGTGGACAGCCTCGGTTATCTCGATGTCGAAGGCATGGTGCGCGCCACCGGCAAACCCGTGAACGAATTTTGTCTCGCCTGTTTCAACGGCAATTATCCGCTGCCGGTCGATCCCGCGCTCGACAAGTTCATCATGGAAAAACGAGAAAACCGCGCTAAAGCGCTCGCCGATCAGGAAGCGCAGCCAACCCTGTTCGCCGATTTGAAATGATTTCTTCATGCGTGTCATCCTGAGCGAAGCGAAGGACCTCACCCACGAAGCTTGGACCACGCATATTTGGGGGCGTGATCACTGGAGCCTGCGTGAGATCCCTCGTCGTCTCCGCGGCTCGGGATGACGGCGCGAAAGAAAGCGTATGCGCGCGCGGGCGTCGATGTCGATCTTGGCAATCGACTGAAGCGCCAAATTCAGTCGTTCGTGAAGAAAACTCATCCGGCAGCCGCCGGACAAGTTCTCGGGAAGATCGGCGGATTCGGTGGGCTGTTTCGAGCGAATTTTCCCGGAATGCGCGAGCCGGTTCTTGTCGCCAGCATCGATGGCGTTGGAACGAAATTGAAAATCGCGTTTGCGATGAACAAACACAACACCGTAGGCGCCGATCTGGTGAACCACTGCGTCAACGACATCGCCGTGCTCGGCGCGCGCCCACTTTTGTTTTTGGATTACATCGGTTGCGAGAAACTAGAGCCGAAAGTTTTCTATCAACTTTTGCGTGGACTTTCCCAAGCGTGCCGAGCGGCCGGTTGCGCCTTGCTCGGTGGCGAAACCGCGCAGATGCCGGGGATGTATCGCAAAGGCGAGTACGACCTTGCCGGTTGCATTGTAGGCGTCGTCGATCGAGCGCAAATTATCGACGGCAGCAAAATCAAACCGGGTGATGTCGTTCTCGGTCTGGCGTCAAATGGCCTTCATACGAATGGTTATTCCCTAGCGCGAAAAATTCTGTTTGAGAAAATGCCGCTGAAACCAAATTCGCCTCTACCCGGGTCGACCATCACAGTCGGAAAAGAATTGCTGCGCGTGCACAAAAATTATCAGCCTCTCCTGGCAAAAGCCTCGAGCGGCATGATCAAAGGCCTGGCCCACATCACCGGCGGCGGTCTCATCGACAATGTGCCGCGGATTCTGCCTTCAAATTGTGATGCGATCATCGAAACGAAAAGCTGGCGGGTCCCACGCATCTTCCAAATCTTGCACCAAAATGGAAACGTCGATGCTCGGGAGATGTACCAAGTCTTCAATATGGGCATCGGAATGGTGGCGATCGTTGCGGAGCAACATGCGCACCGCACAGCGTCGATTTTGCGGGCTAAAGAAATTGGTCGCATCGAGCGCGGCTCAGGAAAGGTGCGTTTGAAACTCTGAAGGCTAGCGCACGCGTCTCGCGTGCTGGTTTCGGCGTCGCGCTGAAACAGTCTTTCTCAGAGCTCAGCATCTCCCCGAGAAGCGAGAACGCGGGAAAGTCCGTGATCGCGAAGACGCGATCACCAACACGCGAAACGCGTGCGCTACCCCGGCAAATGCGGCGTCGCGGGGTCGCTCACATTCACTGCAATTGGAACCTCCGGTTCTGCTGTTCGCGTCGCGATCTTGCCTTTGCGCGTCACCCGCTGCAGACGTGCGCGGTGCGCTGCAACATCAACCAGTTCTGCTACTCGCGACTTTAGCGCGCGTGCTCGCGTCCACAGAAATAGCAAAAAGAGCCCGTATGGAACAATAGACCACAGCTCAACATGAGAAATGTTCAGCTGGCGATAGATCAACAGACTTACCGCAATCAAATTAAGAATGATCGTGGTGGTGACGAGACGGCTGCGAAGCCGAACGCGGTTCAAACATTTCCCGCCGCCGTGGTATTCGGTAACGGTTTGAAGCGCTATGCTCCACCAAAAATTCCCATAGATCTGAATGTCCCACTCGTTCCACCCGCTATCGGTAGAATAACGCCAGCCTTCCTCATCCAACAACTGAAAGATGGCCCCCAAGAGATAGTGACGGTCCCTGCCCTGGTCGCTCCAAAAAACTCGGCGGCTCAGGCTGCCTGCGAAGCGGGCGCGTTCCGGCAAATGTTCGTGCTTCCGAATCACGTTTGCCGGTGTGCGTTTGAAGCGTAGCCACGTGAAATAGCGAGAAAATCCACGCACGAGCGGCTGGACAAACGCCAGGAGCATCACGAGCAGCCGCGCGCGCACCGTATCGAATTTCGGCTCGATCTGAGCCCGCACCATGTACGAAAGCGCCACGCACAGGGTGCCGCCCAGCATGAGGTAGGGAACGATGCGCAACGCGGGCAGAAAAACTCCCAAACCGAAAAGGAAAGTCGTTAGCGCGAACCATTCAATACTGCTCAGGTACGCGGCTACATCTGATTGGGGCGCAGGATAAATCGATTGAAAAAATCCTTCCCCGAACATTCCGTGGTAAATCACCGGGCGGTTAACAAACCAACTGAAGCGCGGCGTCCCGTAGATTTGGCCGCGCCATTTCGCAGTGCCAGTCGGGCCAAAGAAGATTAAATGTTTGAAGCGCAGCAACGATTCCGCTTCACCGTAGCCATCTTGCTGTTTCAAGAAAGCGCGAAGAGTAAAACGTCGGTAGTGCCACACGATCGCAGTTGGACTGAATGCAATGACCCATCCAGCCTGCTGGATTCGCCAGCAAAAATCGACATCATCGCCGGCCTTGTGATATTCGGGATCGAAGCCGCCTGCGCTTTCAAATGCCCACCGGTAAAAAGCCATGTTACAGCCGGGAATGTGCTCGGCGATTGTGTCAGTAAGCAGAACATGACTTGGACCGCCAGGTGCCGCAGCAACGCACGCTTGAATCCAATTTTGTGCCGGCGGCGTGATGTTCGGTCCGCCGACTCCGGCATAATCGCCGCTGACGAGTGTGCCGATCAAGTAATACAGCCAATCGACGTCTGCCATGCAGTCAGAGTCGGTATAGGCGAGCACTTCGCCCTTGGCGGCGGCGGCCCCGGTGTTGCGGGCGTGACTCAACCCATGGTTGCTCTGGTGAATGTAGCGCACCTGTGGGAACTGCGCCGCAATGTACGCTGTATCATCGGTCGAACCGTCATCGACCAGAATAACTTCGTACTCGGGATAATTCAGTTTGCCTAACGAATCGAGGCACGCCGCAAGAGTTTTGCCCCCGTTGTACGAGCAGACAATAACCGAGACAAATGGCGCCCGCGGCAAAGAACGATGCGGCAAGGCCGAATCATCTCGCCCCAGTTTTTCTGCCAGCGTATGGAACGCCTTCTTCGGTTTTCGCTCTCGCGTGACGATGCCAAATGCCCAGTCTGTAATTTCCTCACCGCCGGTGAACCATTCATCCGTCCATGTAAAAAAAATGGTTCCGGCCAGACCGCATTTTATCACGCTATCCACATGCCAACCGAGCATTTCAGCCTGTTCCTCCTGCGAATGCCGGATAGTGTCCATGCCGAATTCGCCCAGGATAAGCGGATGCTCACCGGTGAGATTTTGCAGCCGCAACAGATAACCCTCGAAATCTTGTTGGTTGTGGAGATAGACATTAAAACAACAAAAATCGGCATTCTGCGGCAGCAGATATTCGGTGGGTGGATAGGTGGCATACGAAAAGAGAACGTCCGGATCGACGACGCGTCCGATGCGAATTAATTCCTCTACAAATTCAATCACGCGGCGCCCACCTAGCCAGCGCGCCATGGTGCTGGAAATTTCGTTGCCGACCAGGTAACCAAAGATTGCCGGGTGCCCCGCGTGTGACTTCACGGCAGCGCGAACGGTATCGACGATTTGTTTACGGGTCGATCTTTCACGCAAGAACTCGATATGCTTTTCCCAGGGAAGCGTCACCAGCACGCGCATCCCGGCGGCAACACAGCGATCAAGAAACCAGCGCGGCGGCGCATGGTAAATCCGCACAACATTCAGACCGGCCTCGCGCATGAGAGCAAGATCGCCCTCGACCTGCTCAGGTCGTCCGAGGTAATTTCCTTCTGCGTCCGGCTTGAAAGGACCGTAGGTAACGCCTTTGACAAAGAACTTCTTGTCTCCTTCAAAAAAGAATTTCGCCACCGGGCGAATTCGCGAGTTTGTCATGCTTGTCATGTCGAGCGCTATTCTGTCATTCCGAGCGAAGTCGAGGAATCTCTCGACTTATTAAGCTAGGAGATTCCTCCCAGCCTTCGCATAAAGCTACGGCGTGGCAAGCCACTCCGCTCGGAATGACAAAGGAGAAATGCAGTCGCGATCTCCGGCCGTTGTTCAATTCATTCTCTGTAGGGGAAGCTTTCAGCTTCCCCTACAAACCGGCCAAGGCCTCGCGCACAGCCACGCCTGTCCGCTCGATGTCTTGCGCAGTGTGCGCTGTGGAAATGAATCCTGTTTCAAACTGCGATGGTGCGAAATAAACTCCACGCTTCAAACAAGCATGGAAAACTCGCGCGAATCTTTTCAGGTTGCTCCGTTGGGCGCTGGCGAGATCGATGATGGGCCCAGAGGCAAAGAACAAACAAAATAGCGACCCGAGCCGATGAAACGTTACATCGATCTTTGCATGTTTGAGTGCGTCCAGCGCGATCCTTTCAAATTGCGCACCCGATTCTTCGAGCAATTTCCAGCCGTTGATCTTTTCAAGCTCGCGCAATTGCGCCAGACCAGCCGCCATCGCCAACGGATTGCCGGATAACGTCCCAGCCTGATAAACCGGACCGTCTGGAGAAAGTTCGTCCATGATTTCCGCGCGTCCGCCAAACGCGCCGACCGGTAATCCGCCGCCAATGATTTTTCCCAGCGCGGTTAGATCAGGTTTGATTCCGTAGATTTCCTGTGCACCGCCGCGCGCCACGCGGAAACCGGTTATTACCTCATCAAAAATCAGGAGCGCGCCATCCCTCGTGCATTCCTCACGCAAGACAGACAAGAATTTTTCCTTGGCAAAATAAAGGCCAGCGTTCGCTGGAATCGGCTCGAGAATCACGGCGGCGATTTCGTCTTTATTTTCCTGAAACGCTTTCCTCAACAATTCGACATCGTTGAACGGCAACGAAATTGTCAGATCGACAAACGCTGGTGGCACACCGGCGCTGCTTGGCTGGCCGTGTGTGAGTGGCCCACTTCCCGTTTTCACCAGAAGCGCATCCACGTGCCCGTGATAACAACCGTCGAACTTTATGATCTTGTCGCGTCCCGTGAACGCGCGCGCGACGCGAATGCACGACATGGTCGCTTCCGTGCCGCTGTTGACCATCCGGACTTTCTCGATCGACGGCATCCAGTCGCAGATCAACTCTGCCATTTCTACTTCCAGCGGGTTCGGAATTCCGAAGCTCAATCCGCGCGTCGCGGTCTCGCGCAACGCGTCCACGACGACCTTCGGCGCATGACCAAGAATCGCCGGTCCCCAACTCCCGACGTAATCGATGTATTCATTTCCATCGACGTCCCAAATTTTCGCGCCCTCCGCGCGTGCCACGAAGAACGGAGCGCCATCCACGTTGCGAAATGCACGAACCGGTGAATTGACACCGCCGGGGATGCGCTTCTGCGCGCGAGAAAAAAGTTCGGAAGAACGCGTCACGCCTTCACGATAATCGGCTTCGTTGAAGCGTTAAAGCGTTGAAGCGCTGAACCGCGAGAATTTGTAGAAGCGTTCGCCGCGGCGAACGCCTATGTATCTACGGTCGGCGCTTGATACAAGCGCCGCTACAACGATATTGTCCGCTCTCGTATATCGGCGGGGTAGCCAAGTGGTAAGGTCGCGGTCTGCAAAACCGCTATTCGCGGGTTCGATTCCCGCCCCCGCCTCTTTTCGACGGCGACGAACGAAGCGTGGGATCCGAGGTGAGAAAACTCCTGTCACGCAGGCGACGTGCCTGCGTCTCGCGGCTGATACAGCCCCTACCGCGGGACAGTAGCAGGCGCTTTATTCGCGGGATGCTGGATCGAATCGTTTCCTATCACGATCAGTTCGCCGTTAAATGGCGGCGACGTTTTCGCTGGAAAAAGCGGCCGTAAAACCGCGAATCCTTGCGAAACGAACGCAATGGAAACGAATACAATCGCTGCTGCACACTTCATGGTCGGCGCTCTTATCAAATTCTGGCAGCATGACAAGTAAAATTTTTACCTAGGTGACTCGCCATTCGTTATTCGTTACATCATCTATTGAACTTGGCTGAAGACAGATTCCGGTTTGCGATTCGGCGTTTCCGGATAATTTTCCACCCCGATGCCACAGTTTGCTTATCGCGCCCGCAACGCGCAGGGCGGTCTTGTTGAGGGCGTACTCGATTGCACAGATCGAGCAGTTGCGATTCGGCAAATTGAATTGCAACATTGCGTTCCCATCCGGATCGAAATGGTGGGCGCACAGCCGAAGGTAGTAAGTCAAGCTGGAGCGGCGCCCGAAGCTCCCACGAAGAACCTAAAGATTCCGCACGGGCAATTGCTCATTTTTACCGAGCAACTCGCCCATTTGCTGCAAGCGGGGATGACGCTCGACGAAGCGTTATCGATTTTGGAAAAACGTTTGAAGCAGCCGCGTGTTCAGCAAATGACGCATTCGCTGCATCAGTCCCTAATCGACGGCCGCAGTTTCTCGCAGGCGTTAAGCGAGCTGCCACGAATTTTCCTACCCCTGTATGTAAATTTGGTGGCTGCGGGCGAGGCGAGCGGGTCGCTGCCGCAAATTCTGCTTCGGCTGGTCAAGCATTTGATGCAGGCAAAAGAACTGCGAGATCGCGTGCAACAGGCGTTGATTTATCCGGCATTTCTCGCGCTGGCCGGCGCAGTGCTCGTTACGATTTTCATCACGTTCATGGTGCCGCAGTTGAGCGGGTTTATGGCCCAAACTGGCGGCGCGCTTCCATTGCCCACTCGGATTCTGCTGCAGATTCATCATGCGATCACAGGCTATTGGTGGGTCGGCGTCATCGCAGTGATTGGCGCAATCATTGGTTTCCGCGCCTTTGTCCGCGCTGAGGAAGGACGCATCGCGTGGGATCGTTTCCGGCTGCTGATTCCTGGATACGGCGGGGTCATTCGCCACCGTTACTACGCACAGTTCGCGCGTACATTGGGAACCCTAATGGAAAATGGCGTCCCTCTTCTTCGCTCACTTGATCTGGTAACTGAAATTGCCGGCAACCGCTTCCTCGAAGTCAAGCTTGGCGAGGTGCGCCGGGCAGTGATCGATGGCGCGACGCTCTCTGCCGCTTTGCAAGCGCAAAAAATGTTCCCAGATTTATTTACGGACATGATGGGGGTGGGAGAACAGACCGGCCATTTCGCCGAGACCATGCAAGCCATCGCCGACGTTTATGAGCGCGAACTTGATCGGAGCGTCGGCGTAATCTCGCAACTGATTCCACCGGTAATCATCGTGATAATCGCCGTTCTGGTTGGATTGGTTGTGTTCAGCATCCTGTCGGCGGTATTTGAGATGACGCATAGCCTGCAAATCAGACCGCATTGAGACTGAAGCTACCGAATTGGCGGGCAGAGGACTGCCCACCCTACCAGTGCAATTCAGACCGCATTAAAACTGAAAGCTTGCAAAATGGCTATCTGCGAATAATCTCGCGAACCCGATGCTAGCTCGCGTTGTTCTTGCGATCTTCTTCGCCGCGGTTTCCCGCGTATATGCGCAGGAAGCTTTGAGCGACGCCCTGCCTTCTCCCGCTGATATGTCTAATATGCTCGCACAACCGATGCCCGAAAGCGCCTGGCTTGACCTGCGCCAAACCGCGCCTCGCAATTCGAAAACGCAAAACGCGCCGGCATGGGTGGAAGCACTTACTCTTTTGCCAGGCCAGACGACCGAAGGCGGTGGGATGTCCAAGAGCATCTTTCGCATCCGCGTGACGCAACCCGGCCCCGAATATCGAATTCTTTTTTTCCGGTTGTTCTTCGACGATAAAGCAGATCAGCGGCCTGAGTTGATCGCGTGGGATGAATCTGGCACACACATTTTGCGCTCTGGCACTCTTGGTGTCGGCATGAATCTGCCCAGTTCAGATTCTGTCGTCATCCCGATGACCGGCGCTTCTGCTATCGATATCGAGGTCCCGGGCGATGGAAAAACGATCCGTGGCGTCTACCTCGATTGGATGACGAGCAGTGAGGTAGTGCATCCGGTGAACGCTGAACATCGTGATGTGATTCCAGAGCCGTTCTCGGCAGTGCCCACGCTGCATCCGCCCCCGGAAGATGTTGAAAATTTTGGAACCGTCACGGCAACCCTCGCAGCCGATCCGATCCGGGTTGATGGACAGACCCAGGAAAGCGCCGCGTTCCAATTCCCAATTGAAGCGCAACCGCTGACGGCTTTGTTGACTTTTGAAATCGCAAACCCTCGCATTGATTCTCCACCGGAAGTTTATCTCAACGGCCAGGATATCGGACCAGTTTCTCTCACTCTGCCGGACCTGGCTGACCCAGGTTATCGCGGCGAAGTCGAGCCGCTGAGCCCGCAAATGCATTTCCGATATACCGGGTGGCTGCGCGCCCAGAAAATTGTGCCGGTCACAATCTTAAAAATGGGCACGAATGATCTGGTCGTTGTTAACGGAACTGACACCGGATCTTCCGCAATCCGCGCGACACAGATCCAGTTAAAGTATATTTGGGATAAGTCGGATTATCTTCTGCACACGGTCCACTAGCAATTCTCGAAGACTCGCGTAGTGTAGTCGCGCACAGGACGGAGGGACACTCCTTTATTTGAGATGAGAACAACAAGAAAACAGCAGGGCTTCACGCTACTAGAGATCATGCTCGTGGTGAGCATCATCGTGATCATACTGGGGGTAGCGATTTCAAAACTCGGAAATACGACGGCCATTGCCAAAACCATGCGGGTTCAAGCCGACGTTCAGGCGATCAAGACACAGCTGCAGCTCTACGAAAGCATGAACGGTTTTTACCCATCAACGGAACAGGGTTTGCAGGCGCTGGTAAGCCAACCGCAGAGCGACCCGCGGCCTACTCGCTGGTATCAGTTGTTCAGGGAGCTGCCCAAAGATCCCTGGGGCAGCGATTATATTTATCGTAACCCTGGTCTGAAGAATCCAGGCGGCTACGATTTATATTCGGCAGGGGCCGACCGGCAGCCGGACACGGGAGATGACGATTGGGGCGGCTGATTAGCCGTTGCGAAGCGATCCCCGCAACTTACTGCTTAGCGGCTGCTGCAGCTGGCGCCCGATTAGGCACCTTCGCTGCACTTCCGGGGTTCCGCTGAATCAAACCGCGCGCATGAGGCCGCGCGGCCTCTCGAGACGGAATCAACTGTTGCACTTCCGCCGGTAACCCAGGAGCTAAATTCTGTACGGCCGGGTTAGGAACATTGGTCATAGGGTTAGGCATCGCAGGCGCGGGCGGCGGCAACGGTCTTGAAGCAAGACCCGCATTCGGCCCGGACTGTGACAGGAGCGCCTGATTAAACGTGAGGGTCGCAAAATTTCCGTCCTTGCTAATTGTCACCTTGGTCGCCCCTACCTTGTCCGACCATTCGATGCTGGCGATGGTGTAGCCGTCCACAGGCTCCCGGGTGTTAAGGTATTTCTTGAAGTTGTGATCCGAAGTGGAAGCGAGCGTCACCATATCGCCGTCGGGCGAACGCGCCGCGTTAGCGATGTAAAGGTCTTTCGCAAAATCGGGCGTAGCGGCAGGCGCCGCCACCTCCGTAGCGACTGCGAATGGTGAATGATCCACCATCTTTGAGTAGCGATCGAAGTTAAACCGCGGCGGCAGCACTTCCTCGGCCTGAGCGTGAATCGCTCCGAGCAGAGCCAGAATGAGTATTAGCGTCGGAGAATATTTCATAAGCTTAATGGTATTATTACTTCGTTAGTTGCGCCGGCGCAAACCACCGGGCGATTTTAAGTTTGCCGCGCATCATTGTGGGATCGCTCCCATCGATGGCCAGATTAACATTTTCGAACACGATAAACGCGTCGGGCCGTTGCACGTCGTAAAGGAAATGCACCAATGGCTGCCACGGGCTTTTAGTTTCAATAGAGGCAAAAACCGTCTGGTGATACGGTGTGGTCTCCCCGGGACCGATCTGGGGATTCTCGACCAGAATGTTATATTTGCCAGCCACCTCCTTCAATTGGTCAAGCAGGGCGGAGGCTTCCGCTGGATCCTTGAGGGTAGGTTGATGTTGCCGGATCCATTCGTCGCGTTTCATCCACAGATCGCGCTCTTTCACGTAGAGAGCTTGCTCGGTCATTGTTGCTTTGCGTGTTGCCAGCTCCCTGCGGGCGCCACCGAGTGCGCCGAAGATCCAGCTTAAAATCCAAAGATTGAGCAGCACGACCACGATCCCGGCCACGATCAATGCGAGCAGGCGCTCGCGTGGATTCATTCGTTGGTACCACGCCGGGATCATTTTGGTTTTCCCTCCACTCGAAACTGCGCATGGTTATTCGGCAAGATACGAGGCGCGGCCATGTCAAATTGGAAGGCCCGCAACTCTGGATTCTTTTTTATTTTGTCGATGAATTCGTAAGCAAGAGCAGCCGTATTTGCTTCGCCATCCACGGAAATCTGCCGCGCCGACTGGTTGTACGCTGTAATGCGCACGTCGGCGGATGGCAGGCTTTCGAAGAGGTCCTCCAGCATTTCGACCGGGTAATAATGCGCATCAATCGCCGGCGCGAGCGCTTTCCACTTTGCTTCTGTCGCGCGCACAAACTCGGTTCCGGGCGCGTCGCGCCTAATACGCCGGTCAAGCCATCCTATTTGAAACCGCATCACGCCAAGATACAGCAGCAAGAGAAAGAGAAGCGCGCCATAAGCGCCACCTGCCCAAAGGAGTCGTTTCTTCCATTCTGCCTGCCTTACCAGTTGCAAGCGACGGCGTCGCCAGCTTTCCGGCAGAAGGTTGAGCTTAACCGGTGCTGGCGGAAGCTCGATGCCAACTATTTCGGTGGGGCTGGAAAGAATTCGCTGTACGGTGTCGCGCAGTTCGTAGCAGGTCTCATCCAGCAACACATTCGGAGAGGAGGCATCTATTCCCTGTAGCTCGGCGCTCAATCGCAACTGCGGCAGTTCAAGTTGCAGCTGCTCGCCATTACTGCCTTCAAACACCCGCGCGAGACTCAGCTTGCCGTTCTCTGTCATGGCGTAAACGAGCGTCTCGCCCTCCGGATAAATCAGAACAGCATTTCCGCTGGGAGCATGGGTGCTCGCGCGCTGCGCGGCATAGACGGTGACTTGTCGTGGAATGTAACCGCGCTCCAACAGTGGCGAAGCCATGTCTTTAAGTTGTTCGTTTCTGATTGCGACGGCTGAAACCACGCTCTCGTTCTCGTCTTGCTCGATGAGTTCAAAATCGGTTGTCACTTCATCCGCCGCGAACGGCAGCAGTTTCTCGATCTGGATACGAATCATTTCAGGAAACTCCGCCGGGTCGACGCTCGGCAGGCGAAATCGTTGGGCCAGCACCGCCGAGACAGGCAAGCCCAGTACAAAATCGTCGGTCGCAGCTAGCAGCGGCACTGCTTCGTCCAGCGTTTGCAGCTTGCGCACATTCCATGAGCCGTTCTGCTCAGCTTTGGCCGCAGCAGCTTCGCGCACCGATGAGGGCTCAGCTGAACGGACAAAATTCCAGCCATGCGCGGTTGGAATTATGAAAATAGATGGCGTTCCGGGCTCGATATCAAAGCTCCTTCCAACTGAATACTTGAGGCCGACCAACTCCGAGCACAGTTGTGCTGCCAGCTGGTGCCCCACCCGACACCACCTGTTTCAACACTATCATTTCTACGGAGCGCGTAACCTCACCTGATTTTCCTACACTCACGATGTGCATGACCGGGCCTTTAAATTGAACCAATGCCTGAATCTGTTGAAATTGCTGTGGATTCAAACCTAACGCAGCTTGAACCTCAGGCGGCACCGATGATCCACCAGTTGTAACGAATTGAAAATCATCAGCCGTTCCATCGATTCCGTCGGGCCCGCGCCGTAACTGAAGGAAACGATCAACCCCATCGTCTCCCAAGCCCGGCAACGCGCGCAACACATCGCGCGATGCCGAAGCGAGATCAATAGTACCACAGTTGCCTACGACGGTGAAATCCTGCTCCCAGCCAGGCTTGGACGTAAATTCCTCCCAGCCACAGACTTTTTTGAGTTCATCTACAGAAAACAGCTGACCAGCGTGAGGCGGATGATAATCATCGCTCTCGGGACACGCGTTGAGGTGGTGAAGTCCTCTATTTTGCGACACCCAATCGAGCAGAGAATCCATCATGGCGTCGAGGTCGTTTAAGTCTATGCCTTTGAGATTGAGATACCGGCGAAGAATTCGCAGTTTGTTCGGGTCTTCACCCTGGGTAAGGAAATTCAAATTTAGGCGACCGCATTCCCCGGTTATCTGTACGTCGTAACTTTCTCCGCCCATTTGCCTGTGTAAGTTTGGGGAACTCGGCGTGATCTCCCGGCATAAGGCAACGTCAGCGCCCGAAGCTGCCATTGCTTCAGCGGCCAAAACCCGGTTCGCATTGCTGGAAACCACGAGGCGCGAATTGATGCTGAGTGCCCATGCGATCACCATCGCGCTGAGCAAAAATAGCGCCCAAAGTGCTAACAGCAGCGCAGCGCCCCGATCTGATTTCAATTTTTCAGGAGGCCCTTTCATTGGAAATACGGGGTTCGTCTCAGTGGAACAATTGCTTCCCAGGGGACAGTCGAATCCGTGCGTCCCACGGTAATCTTGATAAGCGATGGCAGACGGCCTCCCGGCCACCGCGGCAACCAATTATTCGCGCCAGGATCGAAATAGCTGATTTCGAGGCTGGCCACATTCTTGATCAATGGCACCCAACTCTCCTGGGCCTCGCCAACGTCGGAACCTTTTTGCGGTTTTCGTACGAAACCAAGATCCAGGCGGTCGCCTTTTTCGCTTTCCGGTTGCAACCGCAGCGTAACGTCAAAGTCACCCGCCGCGTAGCGAGTTAGCAATGCGGGTCCCGCGCCACAACTCCACTTTATTACGTCGCGCTGGCGATCGCCCAACTTGAACGGCTCTCCGATCATGTTGGCACGCAAGGGACTCAGGCTTTGCCATTGGGCCGTGAGCAAATCACGCAACCCGTCATATTGCGCATCCTCAGCAGCTGTACCCGACGAGAGCTGCAGCGCGATCATGGTCGATTGCACAAAGCGAAAAATCGCCAGCGACATCATTCCCAGAATTGCCACTGCCAGCATGATCTCCAGCAACGTGAACGCGCGCCGATTCTCCGATTCGCCGTTTCGCCGATTCATTTTCTCAACCGGACCGATAAACATAAAACTGAATCCGTTTCGACTGGGGGACGCCGGCGTGCTGCCATTGGGCAGTCAACGTAACAAGATTAATTCCGCTCAGAAGCGTCTTGTCCTCTTCGGTTAAGTTCGCAAGCGCACTTTTCTGGATCAACCGTATCGTGCCGTAATTGCTCTTGATCTTGAATTGCTTCTCCTCATCCGGTGGGCCCGGCGCGGCCTGAACTACCGCCATCCGATCGGATAAAATCTGTCGCACGGCGCCTTCCTCCGCGCTGATCGTGCTCGCATTGAGACAATTCTCGACCGCGCGTGCAATCGCGATGCAGCCGATCGCGAAGATCGCCACCCCGAGAAGGACCTCGTACAGGGCGAATGCGGATTTCAGTCTTGCGCGAAGCTGCGTTCGTCTGGCGGGCGCCATTGGAGTATTGGAGTGCTGGAGTGTCGGAGTGTTCGAAATTCCACTACTCCATCTCTGCATTACTTCATTACTACGCTGTCGCTCACCTTGCTGCATACTGGGTAATCTCCGGCTGGGCCGTGAGAGGCGAGTAACTTGCCGTCCATACACCGATGGGGCCTCTGAACTGAACAATCGCTGGTTCGCAGTTTCCCGATGGCCAGAATATCCATTCCCAGGGGTGCTTTTCCTCCAACGCTGCGGGCAAGGACAGCCTCAGCTCAGTTCCCTTGCCGACACGAAATACCGCCGTCGGTTTGACTTCCTCATCTTCTCCAAAAGCTTCCGGGCGCAACAGCACACCGCCCTTGGTCCAAGCGATCAGGTACGGCCGGCGCTCCATCACACTTCGCTGCTGCGCCGTGCGAACGAGATTGTTGAACCCGTCCAGGGATTGCTTCAGCCGCTTGCTTGCGAACACGCCACTCAAGCTCGGCACCGCCAGCATTAGCAGCAGCATCAGTATGAAAATGGACAGGGCAATCTCGATTAACGTAAACCCCCGGAAACGTTGCACCGCCGAAGTTACTCGATCGACGCAAAATCACAACCGAGGCTTCGATGCCCCTGCTCGCGAAAGTTTTGGAGTTGAATCGTTAAAGCGTTCAGGCATTGAAGCGGCTCGC
>Ga0193735_1000153_pt1 | contig 22111 bp, 22 predicted proteins | sample U1m2metaG_FD_145080 | JGI IMG/M metagenome (GOLD analysis project Ga0193735, IMG submission 145080) | Soil microbial communities from a riparian zone of the East river system, Colorado, United States - U1m2 | ecosystem: Environmental > Terrestrial > Soil > Riparian zone | place: USA: East River... | reverse complement strand
CGATATCCGATCTCAAAATGGTTGAGCCATTCGCGACGGAAGTGGACGCCCTCGAGGGAGGTGTCGGTGCTTACGACAAGCTTCTCGCCAGCGGGAACCTCCAGCGTCGCCGCGTCATCACCGATTCGCACCGCCGATTCGCCCCACTCTGCCAACAGGGAGCGCACGATGTCGAATTCTTTTCCCGGCCCGAGCGCGATATTGCTGGTTTGGGAAGTCTTGTTCTCCGTGCTCATCGTGCGACCGCCGGAAGCTTGGCCAGCACCGGTGGTTCGGCCGTCGGCTCGCCCTCGTTCCACGCGCGCGGTAGCGCGTAAAGCACGTCCTCGAGCGTAGTGCCTCGGATGTACTCACACAGCTCGGCCGCGCGTCCGTGAACCCACGCCGCACAAGAGGCAGCGGTTGCGGCGGTGGTCATCTGAGCCAGCAAAGTGCCGCCGATACCGGTGAGAATGTCTCCCGATCCGCCGGTGCCCAGCGCCGCGGTGCCGCGCGCGACGACGAAGCGCTCTCCGCCCGGAGTGAAGATCACCGTCGGCGATCCCTTGAGCAGCACTGTCGCGCCAATCGTACTGGCGAGCTCGCCACCAATGTCGAACCGATTCGCCAGGACTTTTTCGACGTCCAGGCCGGCTAGCCGCGCGAACTCGGCCACGTGCGGCGTGATCAGCGCCGCTCGCCCTGCAAGCAACTTCCTGAGCGCCGCGGTTTGGCCTTCAAAGACATTGAGCGCATCAGCATCGAGCAATACCGGAAGCTTGGAATCTCCGAGAATCCGCTCGACGAGCGCCCGGATATCGTCTGATCTTCCCAACCCGGGGCCGATGACAATCGCGTCGGCCCATTTCGAGATCTCAGCAGAAATCTCCTTCTGATTCGTCGGCCACTCGGAGATGAGGGCCGATGGCGTCGCCTGGAGAACCGCGCCGACGCTGCCCGGTGCGACGAGTGCGCGCACGAGACCGATCCCGCTTCGGAGCGCCGCGCGACACGCGAGGACAACGGCGCCAGGCATCCCAGGTCCCCCTCCGACAATCGCGAGGCGCTTTCGAGTGCCCTTGTGATCCCACCCACGCTCCATCGACAAGAACCGGGAGTCGGTCATCGGTGGAACCAGGAGTATTATCGAGTCCGATGTCGAGCGCCACGATCTCCCCGCAACAGTCGCGGGCGAGCAATGAGCCGCGCTTCACGCTGCCGAAGCTCAAGGTGACGTCGGCGACAACGCAGGCCGAGTGCGAGCCAGTCGTTGCGTCGAGTCCGCTGGGAAGATCGAGCGCGGCGACACGCGCCCCGCTCGAGCGCATGCGGTTTATGCTGGCGATGCCGTCGACGATTTTTCCGCGCGGCTCTCCCTCGGAGCCGGTACCGAGCAGCGCATCGATGACAACGCCAACGTCGTCGGGAGTACGGTCGGCGAGTGTCACTGAATCGACTGTCGCCTTCTTCCAGGCGAGCGCGTCGGGACTCTTTGCTGCTACTGATTCCACCACAGTGACTTTGACCCCATCTCGCGCCAGGCTGCCGGCCACGACCCAACCGTCACCGCCGTTGTTGCCCGGCCCGGTGAAAACGATCGCTCCGATGCGTAGCTGCTCGCGGTAGCGCCGCGAGATCTCGCCAGCCGCTCCGTTCCCCGCCCGCTCCATCAACACCCGTGATGGAACGCCCCGATCAATCGCTGCACGGTCGCGATCGGCTGATTCCCTGGCGCTCACCACCCTGACGAGCACGGGGGGGAGAGGCATTGCTGGAGTACGAGAAGAGCTGTGGACGCTACGCCTGCTGGGCGCAGTTCCACGGATAGTCGCGCTCGAAGGCGAGGTCGAAGTCGAAGACGTCCACGAACTCGTCGCGCGTGTCCTGCGGCTGGCTGAGAAGGAATCCCAGGTCGACGAGTGTGAAGACGATGTCGCCGATGTCGGCGGTGGCGGAGATCCCCCAGTGCTCGAGGACGACGCGCGCCATCAGGCCGTATCGATCGAGCGCCAGCTCACGGCAGGCGTTGGCGAGCTCAATGCCGGTGATGTGCCTTCGCGCCGTCAGCTGCGCCTGGCACATCTCGAGCGCGGACAGGACGAACAGGTATGCCTGCTCGTCGAACCGCGGCTCGCGGATGCGAATCCGGTCCATGATGCCTTCGCGAAATGCGAGCTCTGCCATTGCTACTTTGCGTCCGCCATTGAGGGAAAGGATTTGTAGAGAGGAAAGCGATTCGTCAAGTCGAGTACTTCCTCTTTGACTGACGACGCGACCGCAGGGTCACCAGAACTGGCGATTACCCTGTCGATGAAGTCGGCGATCTGCTGCATCTCGGGCTCCCTCATCCCACGGGTCGTGACGGCGGGAGTCCCGATCCGGATGCCGCTGGTGACGAAGGGCGACTGCGTCTCCTTGGGCACCGTATTCTTGTTGACGGTGATCCCCGCGGCGTCGAGCGCCTTCTCGGCCACCTTACCCGTAACATCCCTGTTCCTCAGGTCGACGAGCATCAGGTGGTTGTCGGTACCGCCCGAGACGATGTCGAACCCGTGCTCGATCAGCGCGTTTGCCAGCGCCTGCGCATTGCGTACGATCTGGCCGCAATAGTCCTTGAACGACGGCTCGAGCGCTTCCTTGAAGGCGACCGCTTTGGCGGCGATGATGTGCTCGAGTGGGCCGCCCTGGGTGCCGGGGAACATCGCCTTGTCGACCACCTTGGCGTGTTCGGCCTTGCAGAGGATCAACCCGCCGCGCGGTCCGCGAAGAGTCTTGTGCGTCGTGCTCGTCACCGCATCGGCGTGTGGTACCGGTGACGGGTGATATCCAGTCGCGACTAGACCCGCAAAATGCGCCATGTCGACCACGAACTTCGCGCCAATCTCGCGTGCGACTTCGGCGAAGGGCTCGAAGTCGATGATGCGCGCGTACGCGCTCGCTCCGGCAATGATCATCTTCGGCTTCTGCTCGCGCGCGATCTTCTGCATCTGCGCGTAGTCGATGCGGCCATCGTCCCCGACGCCGTAGTGGATCGCGTGATAGAGTAGCCCCGAGAAGTTCACCGGCGAGCCGTGGGTGAGATGTCCACCCTGGGAGAGGTCGAGTCCGAGGACGACGTCGCCCGGCTTGAGGAACGCGAGGTACACTGCTGCGTTTGCCTGAGCCCCCGAATGCGCCTGCACGTTGGCGTGATCCGCCGCGAACAGCTGCTTGACGCGATCGATCGCGAGCTGCTCCACCATGTCGACGAATTCGCAGCCGCCGTAATACCGCTTCCCGGGCAATCCCTCGGCGTATTTGTTGGTCAGGGGAGTACCCATCGCCTCGAGCACAGCCGGTGAGACGAAGTTTTCGCTGGCGATCAGCTCGAGGCCACTCCGCTGCCGGTCGACCTCGAGGTCGATCATGCGCGCGATATCGGGATCTGATTGTGCCAGGCGTCCTTCGGGCATGGCGACCCTGGACGGGGCTCTCTGTGGGGCGGTTGTCGTCTGCGGCATCAGGTATCCTTTAAATCGATTTTTTTCACACGGCGCTCGTGGCGGCCTCCCTCGAATTTAGCATCCAGCCACGCCTTCATCGTTTTGATGGCCTGGTCATCGGTCATGAACCGCGCCGGAAGCACCAGAACGTTCGAGTTGTTGTGCTTCCGCGATAGCTCCCCGATCTCCGGCTCCCAGGCGAGGGCGGCTCGCACCCCGGGATAACGATTCGCGACTATGTCCATGCCCACGCCAGAGCCGCAGAGCAGGATTCCCCGCTTCGCTTCTCCGGTGGAGACTTCTTTGGCGAGGGGATGCGCGTAGTCGGGATAGTCGTCCGGCGTGTTCGGATCCTTACCGCCGATGTCGTCCGGCTGGTATCCCATTTTTTTCAGCTCGACTACGAGACGGTCCTTCATCTCGATGCCGGCGTGATCGGAAGCGATCGGAATCGTCTCCCCCTCTTCCCCGGTCGGGCTCATGCTATCGATCCTTGGTGCAATTTGGAAATGAAATTCATTTTGCCGCCGCCAGGCGCTGCTCCGCCAGCCGATCCGCGGCTACGTACGTCGGAATGTGCTGGGCTTCGGCGATGTCGAACACCTTCAATATGGTATCGTAGATGTCGTCGGCCTTGTCCAGCGCGCGCTGCGCATCCCAACCTTCGACCTCACCGTAGACGTTAATTACTCCGCCGGCGTTGGCGACGTAGTCGGGAGCATACAGAATCCCGCGTCGCCCGAGCTCGTCTCCGTGTCGCTCCTCCAGCAGTTGATTGTTGGCGCCTCCCGCCACGATCTGCACCTTGAGCTTCGGAATCGTCGTGTCGTTGATGATCCCGCCGAGAGCGCACGGCGAGAAGATGTCGGCGTCGGCGGTAAAGATCGCGTCGCCTTCGACGATCTCCGCGCCAGTGAGCTTCGAGACCTTCGCGGCTTTCGCCGAATCGATGTCGGACACTATTAATTTCGCGCCGGCCTCGTGCAGCTCCTTCGCGAGGTAACTCCCGACGCTGCCACATCCCTGTATCGCGACAGTTTTCCCTGCAAGGCTGTCGGATCCCCACTTCTGACATGCTGACGCCTGCACGGCTCTGAAGACGCCGTGCGCTGTGACGGGGGAAGGATCGCCTGACTTCCCTGCGAGTCCGGCGACGTGCCCCGTCTCCATGTGGACGTAGGCCATGTCTTTCGTGCTGGTGCCCACATCTTCGGCTGTGATGTAGCGGCCGCCGAGGCTCTCAATGAAACGACCGTGAGCGCGGAAGATCCTCTCACGGTCCTTGGTCTTGTTGTCGCCGATGATGATCGACTTGCCGCCGCCCAGGTGAAGGCCGGCCACGGCATTCTTGTAGGTCATGCCGCGCGAAAGTCGGAGCGCATCGATAATCGCCTCCTCGTCGGTCTCGTACTGCCAGAAGCGCGTCCCGCCCAGTGCGGGGCCGAGCTTCGTGCTGTGCACGGCGAGAATGCCTCTATATCCAATCGAGGGATCGCTGCACATCACGATCTCCTCGTGTCCCATCTCCGCCAGCGTGTCGAACAATTTCATCAATGTCTGAGTGTAAGTTTATGATTGCCCGTACAGAGCCCGCGCGATCACGATCCTCTGGATCTCGGACGTGCCCTCGTAAATCTCGGTGACTTTGGCATCGCGCATAAGTCGCTCCACTGGGTAGTCCTTGACGTAGCCGTATCCGCCGAAAATTTGCACCGCCTGCGTCGTCACCCACATCGCCGTCTCGCTCGCCATCAGCTTCGCCATCGAGCTGAATTGGCGGACGTTCTGCCCGCGATCCTTCGCCGCCGCGGCCGCATGTAGCAGCGCGCGCGAGCCGGCCACTCGCATCGCCATGTCGGCGAGCTTGAACTGGATCGCCTCGAATTCCTTGATCGCCTTCCCGAACTGCTTGCGTTCGCCTGCGTACGCGACGGAGTGCTCGAGCGCGGCGCGTGCGATACCTATCGCCTGCGCCGCGATGCCGAGCCGCCCGTTGTCGAGAGACTGCATCGCGTAAATGAAGCCCTGCGTCTCGTCGCCGAGGAGATTCTCCGCCGGCACGCGCATGTTGTCGAAGTTGAGGGAGACCGTTGGCGAAGCGCGGAGACCAAGCTTGTCTTCCTTCTTGCCGACGTTGAAGCCCGGCAGGTCGGGTGTGATGATGAAGGCGCCGATTCCCCGCCCTCCACGGCGCGCGCCGCTCGTGTCCGTGCGCGCCATCGCGATGATCGCTCCGGCGGTATTGCCGTTGGTGACCCACGACTTGGTGCCGTTGATGATCCAGGACTTGCCGTCCTTCACCGCCTGCGCGGTGAGCGCCGCTGCATCCGAGCCCGCGTCGGGCTCTGAAAGCGCAAAGGCGCCCAATATCTCGCCGCGCGCCATTGGTCTGAGGAATCGATCCTTCTGTGCGTCGCTGCCGTAACGAAGGATCATCTGCGTCGGCAGCGAGTTGTGAACGCTCATGAGCACCGCGACCGATGCGTCTGCTGCTGCAATCTCCTCGAGCGCTATGAGATACGTTCCGGTATCGGCGCCCAGCCCGTCGTATTGCTCCGGCAGCATCATGCCGAGGAATCCGAGCTCACCCAGCTTCTTCACCAGACTCGGCTCGAAGTAGGCCTTCTGATCCCACTCGGCCGCGTGCGGTGTGATCTCCGCGTGGGCGAACTCGCGCGCGAGCTTCTGGACTTCGGTCTGTTCTTCGGTGAGCGGGTGGAGGGCCCAGGACACGTTTCGTCTTACTTACTATAAGTATAGAAGCCGCGTCCGCTCTTGCGGCCGAGCCAGCCTGCGGCCACGTACTTCTTGAGCAGCGGACACGGGGCGTACTTGGGATTGCCGAGCCCGTCGCGCAGCACCTCGAGAATCGCAACGCAGGTGTCGAGTCCAATGAGATCCGCAAGCGCGAGCGGGCCCATCGGATGATTCATGCCGAGCGTCATCACCTGGTCGATGGCCTCGGGCTCGCCGACGCCTTCCATCAAGCAATACACAGCTTCGTTGATCATCGGCATCAGCACGCGATTGGAGACGAAGCCGGGAAAGTCATTGACTTCGACTGGCGTCTTGCCGAGCTGTTTGCTGAGATCGACGACGTATTTGGTCGTCTCGTCGGAAGTGGCCAGGCCGCGGATGATCTCGACCAGCTTCATCACTGGCACCGGGTTCATGAAGTGCATGCCGACGACTTTGTCGGGTCGTGACGTGCGGCGCGCTATCTCGGTGATCGAGATCGAGCTGGTGTTGGTGGCGAGTACGGCGCCTGGTTTGGCAATGCGATCCAGATCCGTGAAGATGCGGTACTTGAGACCGCTGTCTTCGCTCGCAGCCTCGACGACGAGCGACGCTTCGCCGACGGCCTCCAGATCGGTGTTGAGATCGATTCGCGACATGATCTGTACCTGATCGTCGGCGGGGATGGTTCCCTTCTTGACCTGCCGCTCGATGTTCTTTGCGATCGTCGACCTGCCCTTGTCGAGCGCGTCCTGCGAGACATCGATCATCGTGACAGGAAATCCGGATTGCGCGAACACGTGCGCGATTCCATTCCCCATCTGTCCGGCTCCGACAACCGCAACGCGGTCGGTCATGCTTTCCACTCCATCCGGCGCAGGTAGCGCCCGTACAGGTAAAAGAGAACGACGAACATCGCGACAACGGCCGCGATTCCCCCTTCGGGACCCCACGGTCCGCCAGTCAGCCAATCAGGTCCTGTCTCGACGACGCGATAATCGGGATCACGCGACGGGACCCCGCTGACCGCGATGTGAAGCGCTCCGGACATCACCCAATTCCAGGCGAAGTGCGCAGCACCCGCGGCGTAGAGACTTCGGGTCGCCAGTAATATCGCACCCAGGAAAAAACCCGCGACTATCACCGCGAGGATCGATTCGGCGTCAGGGTTCGGATTCCAGGCGTGCAGGAGTCCGAACACCACGCTGGTGACGATGAGCGCCAGTTTCCACCCGCCGGCGCGCCGCAGTGTGGCAAAGACGTAGCCCCGGATGAACAGCTCTTCGAAGAAAGCGGCGGGGAGGAAGACGAGTGTCGACCGCCACGCCTCGCCCCACCAGCTTCCCGGCAGCGTCTGATCGATGCGCATCATGCCGGTTCCGAGCAGCAGGAGACTCGCGAGACCGATTGTGAGGGCACCGAGCGCGACACCTATGACGATCAACCGCGGTGACGCCGCCGCGCGATCGAGACCAACCGTGCTCCACGGGAGCTTGTCCACGCGCCGGAGCATTATCCAGCTGGCAAACACGACGCTGGCGAGCGAAATCCACTGGAAGAGGATCTCCTGGGCGCCGAGCTGCGGTCGCCCGAGGGTGATTTCGCCCGCTACCTCGAGAATTCCGAGGGCGAGAAAGCAGATGACGTAGAAACCAATGATCTGCCCCAGCGGTCGCAGCGACCGCTTTACTTGCGACTGCCGCGGCGCGGTCAACCGGGCTAGTTCGCGCGCTCGACGCTGAGCGCGACGGCGTCCCCGCCGCCCAAGCAGAGCGTCGCCAGACCTCTCTTCGCTCCCCTGTCCTTCATGGCGTACAAGAGCGTCGTGAGAACGCGTGCCCCGCTGGCGCCGATGGGATGTCCGAGCGCGATCGCGCCGCCGTTGACGTTGACGCGCTTCCAGTCCCAGCCGAGCTCTTCGCCGTCGGCGATGGCCTGCGACGCGAACGCTTCGTTGGCCTCGATCAGATCGTAGTCGCTGATCTGGGTTCCGGTTTTCTTCATCAGGTTGCGGACCGCCTTGATCGGCGCGAAGAACAGGTCTTCTGGCTTCGTCGCTCCCGTGGCGTAGCCGGTGATGCGGCCGAGTATCTCGAGGTTATGGGCTTCGGCGTACTCTTCGGAGACGACGACGAGTGCTGCGGCGCCGTCGTTGAGGCTCGATGAATTCCCGGCGGTGACGGTCAGGTTGTCGTTGTCGCCATTCTTGCCGGGGAACGCGGGCTTGAGCTTGGCGAGAGTCTCAGCGGTGGTGTCCTTGCGCGGACCTTCGTCTGTGTCGACGACGGTCGGTCCCTTCTTTCCTGGTATTTCCACGCGCGCGATTTCGTCCTTGAACTTCCCTGCTTCGATCGCGTTCACCGCTTTGCGATGGGAAGCGACGGCGAACTCGTCCTGGTCTTCCCTCGTCGCGCCCGCTTTGTTGGCGGTGTACTCGGCGTGCCGGCCCATATGGACATCACACGATGCGCACCAGAGTCCGTCCTTGATCATGCCGTCGACCATCTTCTGGTCGGCGAGCTTGACGCCGTTCCGCATCCCGTAGACGTAATACGGCGCGTTGGACATGGATTCCTGTCCGCCAGCGACGATGACCTGTGCGTCTCCGGCCTTGATCGCCTGGGACGCTAACATCACTGCCTTGAGTCCCGAGCCGCATACCTTGTTGACCGTCACGGCTGACACAGTCGCGGGGATCCCTGCTTTGAGCGCCGCCTGTCGGGCCGGTGCCTGTCCGGTGCCGCCCTGGATCACGTGCCCCATGATGACTTCCTGGACGTCCTCGGCCGGGACTTTCGATCGCTTCAGCGCTTCGCGGATGGCGATAGCGCCGAGCTCGGGTGCGCTCAGGGTGGAGAGCGCGCCGAGGAATTTGCCGATCGGAGTGCGGGCGGCGCCGACTATTACTGGGGTCCGGGATTTATCTGGCATGGGTACTTCGTTGCTAAGGTTGCCTACCTGTTGAAGTTAACGGGAGGCGGAAGGGCCTGACAGCATTGCGGGCGGCCCTTTACTGATCGGCTGGAAAGAATGTGCTGAGACCGGGGACTACGTCTACTGACGTATAGAGTGAAGAACCTCCCAACAGCACTTTGTGCATTGGATTGCACGATCTCTGGTCAGGAGCCGCCATGAGAGTCATCATGAGTTTTTGGATCGCCGTGTTGCCGATACTCCCGTTGGGCGCGCAGGACCCGGCACCGGGGGCGGTGGACTCGACAACGTCATCAACGGAGAGTCCCTATCGGAATCCGCACCGCGCGCTCGTGTTGGGATCGTTGATTCCCGGTGCGGGACATATTTACGCCGGAGAGTATCTTCGCGGTTTCCTCACATACGAGGGGACGGTGGGAGCGATTGGGATGGGAACGCTCGTCTTTGTCATGGACAGATGCATGTTTACTTTCCTGAACGCCGAGCCGTGCAAGTCAGGCCCGGCGTGGCCTCATCGACTGGCCGGCGTAGCGATTGTGGGCCTAGGCATCTGGAGTTGGATCTCCAGCGCACGAGACGCCCCGCGAGCTGCCGAACGTGCGAATGAGCGGCACCGTCGGGAGTCGCGGACCGTTGGTCCAATCATCGATCCGTTTTCCGGACCGGCGAATGCGTCCAAGGTTGGAGTGTCCGTTCATTGGTAGCGTCCCGTCGCTCCATCGCAATTAATTGCTTGGGCTTGCGTACTGAAGCGAAGACGCCGTTTGGTGTGATTGCGCATCATCCGTGGACGGCAATTCCGCCGTCTAAGCCCCGTGAGCCGTCGATGACCAATTCCTCGGTTCTCTCGCGCATGCGCGATGAGCTTCGTTTGCGTCATTACAGCCCGGAGACCGAGCGGGCCTACGTTGGCTGGGTCGTTCGGTACGTGAAGTATCATGAACTCCGGCATCCGCTGGATCTGACTCGAGCCGATCTTCTCGACTTTCTTGCGGCCCTGGCGGTGGAGCAAGGGGTGAGCGCGTCGACGCAGAATCAGGCACTTGCCGCGGTGAACTTCCTGTATCGGGAAGTACTCCACCATCCGCTTGACGAAGTCGAGGGAATAGTCCGCGCGAAGCGACCGGCGCGGCTTCCTGTCGTCATGACGAAGGAGGAGGTTCGTTTGGTCCTAGGTTCGATGCATGGTACGCAGCGATTGGTCGCGACCCTGTTGTACGGCTCTGGCCTCCGCGTTCTCGAATGCCTTCGGTTGAGAACCAAGGACCTCGATCTGGGGTCGCATCAGCTGCTGGTGCGGCGCGGAAAGGGTGGGAAGGACAGGGTAACGATGATGCCGGTGGCGGCCGATCGCGCGATAGGAGCTCATCTGGCGAGAGTAAGATCCATTCACGATCGCGATCTGAAACGCGGGGCTGGTCGCGTGGATCTTCCCTACGCCTTATCCCGGAAATATCCGAACGCTGGCCGGGAGTGGTCGTGGCAATACGTTTTCCCCGCAGCCAGGACGTACTTCCACCCGCCTAGTGGAGAGCGTCGGCGTCATCATCTGCATGTGAGCTCAGTTCAGCGGGCTGTCCATGACGCAGTACGGGCCTCCGGGATCGCGAAGCCGGCGACGTGTCACACATTTCGGCACTCCTTCGCGACTCACCTACTGGAAGACGGCTACGACATTCGAACGGTTCAGGAGCTACTGGGCCACAGCGACGTACGGACCACGATGATCTACACTCACGTGCTAAACCGCGGAGGTCGAGGGGTGAAGAGCCCGGTTGATTCGCTCCTTGCGACCTGATAAATCTCCGCAGAGCGATACATCGCATTCCTTGCAGCCTTTCGCCCGTCCGCGTCGCCTGCTTTCCACCCGCATTTACTGGTATAGGCAGGAGGTTAGCTGAGTAAGCAGCGCACGCTATCTCGGGCGATACACTGCATGGCCTGCAGGAGTCAGGATCCTTCTGCGGTATAACTGGCGTTAGGTTGACAAACCCAGATCTAATGAACTAATGGAAAAGGACACACCTCCGCCTACGCAACCATCTGGCGATTTGATCGTGCCTCCTCGTAGACCCCGGACGGCAGTTGGTTTGGACACACCGGGTTCTGATCCAAGCGGCGTTCCCCTTTCGTATGTGAGAGTTACAGCAAAGCCGAACTGGATCGGGCGGATTGTTTCAACCGTTCTGGATTTGGTACATAAGGCGAGTGAATCGATATCTGCAACGAGTAGCACTCGACGCGGCAGTCCGCGCTCCTGAAAGCACTGCAGCCTTGCGAACGTTGCGGCAGACGTCGCGACCAGTCGTTAGGGTTGCACGCAATGAAAGTAGGATCGCCCGCAGTTGAACTAGGGCGTTAGCTTGCATCCATTCACTCTTCTCGATCGGATTCTCGGTGGCAGAGATATCACTCGCTGTGACGAAAGCTGTACTTGATCACACAAAGGCACGTCGTGAGAAAGAGCGCCAGATTGCTTACAAAGACGCCTCTGCTGAGATCTCCACGCGTTTGGGCGAAGTCACCAAACAGAAGCACGTGAAACTACGCCTAGCTGGTCGGATTAATCTTGTCGTTGGCGACAGAGGAGCGATCTGGCGGGCTCATAACGAGCAGTTCGCGAAGGACTTTGACGCGCTCTTCACGTTCCTAGCTCAAGATCCTTCCCAATTCCTGCGCTTCCTTTGTGAAATCACCGAGTGACGCCCGGCATCTGCGCGCGTGCAACCTAACAAGCGTTGCAGCAGACAAACACTTTTCTGTAGCGCGCTCCGCGCGCAACTATTAGGTGTGTTTGCAGCTAAACTAAGGCGTTAGGCAGACAATCGGAGATTGGTAATGGCTCGAACTACGCTCGAAGTCCTCGTTCTTGTGGCGGCTGGGTTTGCCTTGATAGCGTCGTTGATCGGACGGAGTCTGAATCCTTCGCCAGAGGGAAGACGATCCTCCCTAGCCGGCATCCTGGTATCGCTCGCCATTATCATCGGTGTAGCTCCAGGTTTTTTTCTACCCAAAGTGGTTTGGGTTCGCGGACCGGCCTCCGCCCTAAGCATCGCATTGAGTCTGGCAACCATCGCGATAGTCATTCAGAGTTCCCGTGCCCGCAGATCCTCGCGTTCAGACCCTTCAAGCCCGGCGGTTTAAATGCGGGGCTCAAGCGAGCGTGGCTAAACGCAAAGGGTTCTACCCGCATTGCTGCCTAACGAACGTTGCAGCTGACAAGCACTTTTCGGATGCGGCTACGCCGCAATGGTTGTAGTGTGCTTGCAGCTGAACTAGGGCGTTAGACGGCGAGAACTAGCGTTGATGCGAAAACACATGCAGGTGGCGATGCGCGTAATCGGTCTATCGGCAGTGCTTTGGGCTACAATCAGTTGTGGACCGCACCGCTCAAAGCAGACATCCGCTCCCGACCGGGACACAGCAGTCTGGGTAAACCCATCAGCTGACTGCAGTTCAACGTCGCCGAGATTTCTGCCGAACATCAGAGCTTCAGATGCTGTGTCCGATCCTCGCGGCAGATATGATTCGGAGAAGGTTAGTGTGTGGTTAGCGCGCCGTGTCCCGGGAGGCTGGACGTTCGGCCCAATGGTGGATTCAATCCAACATAGGACACTTCTGTGGATGCGTGATACGAGCGCGAAGCGAGCAGCGCTCGCCGCACTGGATACGCTCGCGCCGCACGGCCCTCTTTTTGTGGCCACCTATCCAGCCACCCATCCAGACTCGGTCCTGGCATATCAGGTACGATGGGATTATGCCGAGTTGTACGATTGGATGGAATTTCTCGGTCGACCGGGCCAAGCTGACGGAGTGAATGTCACTGGGTGGGCTATAGACGCGCTTGAAGGTCGACTTTTTTTCGGAGTCGAAACTCCCGAGATGGTCCCGTTAATGTCTCGGTGGCTTGTAGCAAAAGGAATTCCTTGTCGCTTGGTGAAGCTCGGCGTGATGGGGCAGGCCCGAGCTCTTTAGTCAACCTTCATCGTGACTCGCCGTCTAACGAACGTTGCAGCAGACAAGCACTTTTCGGATGCGGCTTCGCCGCAATGGTGGTAGTGTGCTTGCAGCTGAACTAAGGCGTTAGGCAGACACCAAGCCCGTCGCGACCCTCGACCGGCACCTCTCAAGTCGTAAAGGACATGTCTGACAATGATTATCTCGGGTCACTCGAAGACCAAGTGTGCGGTTTGCGGGGAAAACCTGAGCGGCAGCTTGCTGAACAAATGCCCACGATGCGGGTCACGTCTGGCGAACCCGTCAAAGCAAGACATTTTCTTCCTTTTGGTTATCCTGACCGTTCTCGGCCTCCTATGGTTTGCGCTAGCAAGAGGGGGTTAAGAAACGGGAAGGGGCTTGGGCTCCTCGGCCTCGAGTAGTGCGCGACTGTTAGTGCTCTCTCTCATGCTGCCTAACGAACGTTGCAGCTGACAAGCACTCTTCGGATGCGGCTTCGCCGCAATGGTGGTAGTGTGCTTGCAGCTGAACTAAGGCGTTAGGCGGACGCACCGGCAACCTTTGATAGAAGGTCAGTGCCAAAAGCGATACTAGTCTTGCGATAAAGGGAGGAGTTATGCGAAACATCTTCGTCATTGTAATGATCGCGGCCCCCGCGTTCCTTTCTGCCCAGAGTCACAGTCAACCCTCAACACTGATTTCAGCCGGTCCCACTTATGTTCTTGGGGCCGCATCCAAATGGTCGGAAACAGGCTACAACATTCAAGTGGGGCGTGAGTTCGGGCACTTCGGTCTAACACTATTTCGTGTCGAGGCTCTGTATCTGCAGCGATCAGGCAATGGACAACCGTTTTCGTCTATGACCCAGCGGACATACGCCCTCGCCGGTAGCATAGTACTGCATAGTTCTGGAAGGTTGTTCGCACCCTTTGCTTCGGCTGGGTTCGGATTATATGGTGACAACTCTTGGTCAGTGTACAGCCCCGGAATACATGCAGGCGTTGGGCTAGAGACCTCAATAGCGCGAGTGCGATTCTTTGCCGAATCCCGAGTCCATCAGTACCTGCGCGATGCCCGAATATTCGGCCAATACGGAGGTGGGGTCACCCTGGTTCCACTCTCGTTCGGAGTTCGCTTCTAACGCCGCCTAACGAACGTTGCAGCTGACAAGCACTTTTCGGATGCGGCTTCGCCGCAACGGTGATAGTGTGCTTGCAGCTGAACTAGGGCGTTAAGCAGAACATGGAGCTTGTGATGAAGAACAGTTACTTGCCGAACGACTACACTCCTGAGCCAGAAGAACAAGGATGGTTGTCGCCGCCAGGAAGAAAGCCTCCAACGGCAGTCGGAACTGCCACACCGCCTCCAAACCCGCGGGGCCCACGTGGTGATGAGTACGCGGCACTACGGAGCCGACGAGCTCGGAGGTTGCGGACAGTCGGTTTCATGTTGGCCACTACTATCGTAGCCGTCAGCCTCGGGACGTTCCCGCTTCTAGCGTTATTCGTGGCCGCGCCACTCGCGGCAGAAGGACTTCATCGAGCGAGAGGGATGGTTTCCCGTTTAGCGAGAGGGCGTGTCACGCTATACGCAGCCCGGTGATTAGCATCATACCGCCGTCTGCCTAACGAACGTTGCAGCTGACAAGCACTTTTCGGATGCGGCTTCGCCGCAATGGTGATACTGTGCTTGCAGCTGAACTAAGGCGTTAGCCAGCCGCCCACGCGTCAATGTATCCAAGAATGCGATTATTCCACGCTCTAGTGTGCTCTTCGCTTCTCTCGCCGGCTGTAACTCGTGGACAGGCGCTGACAACCCGTGATTCGGCTGAGATTGGCGGACAAATCGCATTGCACGTTGCGGGGTATCTGCGATCGAATAAGGGAGCCGACTCGACCAACGCGGTTTGCGTCAAACTTGAGTCTGATGTCGACGGTGCATTCCTCCGTTCACTCGACAGTTCTTTGCACGTCAGGACAGGAGGTGCTCTCGTAGCTCCACTTAAGGTGCCTCCGTTACGTTCCGTCAAAGTGGTCGCCCTGACTCGATCCCGAGACACGGTGTTCGCAACTGTTGTGACCTCAAGTGGGGGTCTCCGGGCCGGCGAAATGGAGTCGGGAGTTGTGGCGAAAGTTCCTGTTGTCCGCTCTCGCGATGGGTGGTTGCGGCATAACATCAATCGCGTATTGGTGGGAGATGGCTACGTTCGTGTCGATAAGCCCTCGCCACCGGTGCCCCCGAAATGCTTATGAATCGGCCGTCGCGCGCGCTGGCTAACGAACGTTGCAGCTGACAAGCACTTTTCGGATGCGGCTTCGCCGCAATGGTGGTAGTGTGCTTGCAGCTGAACTAAGGCGTTAGGCCGACATTGAACCAAATACAAGTATGAGATGGACTGTTGTTGCTGTGTTAGCCGTTGCTGGCGGCTGCACCAAAGATGCTCCTCAGACGCAACAGCAGAGCATAAGCCCGCCGCCGATCGTCGACTCCGCAACGATCGGGGCATCGGACGATTCCGTGCTGGAGTCTTCGGGCTCGGGCAGCGTGGTAACGATGAACGGGGATACGCTTGTCAGCTTTGGTGGCCTGCTAATGAATGACTCAAGCGCTCACAATTTCGGCATTCGCCACTACGGGAAGAACGGCGACCAATTCGTTCGCGTAGCGCAGATCATCTCCAGAAAACCAGATGGGAAGCCGGTCTGGGAAGTGATCGCAAGGTTACGACTGCCCCAGGTCAAGTCTCCGGAAGATGTTGCGATCGAGGGGCTTTGCGATGTCAACAGCAAGAATGATCCGTTAGTCTTTGCTGTCACCGACGAGGAAATCAGTCCTAATCGTTACCAAGCTGTGCGAGCGTGGCGGGTCGAGCCCGCCGCGAAGACGGTGCGAGGGATTCCTGCGGACAGCGTTACGTGCGGGCGGGTTATCGGTGAAGATTAGAAGCGCTTCCAACCGCCTGCGGCCTAACGAACGTTGCAGCTGACAAGCACTTTTCGGATGCGGCTTCGCCGCAATGGTGATAGTGTGCTTGCAGCTGAACTAAGGCGTTAGGCGGACAACACACGATGACCCGCAAGAATAGTCAGGGGCACTGCGACAAGTGCGACCGCAGCTTCGGGTACTACCTGATTAACAATGGCTTGAATGAGTCTTGCTACGCCTACTGCTCTCGCTGCGGAATGACCGCGGTAATGGACACAAACTATGAAGATCGGCCGTCCGAAGGTTTGCCTCGTCACCGCTCTATCACGTTGAAAGGCGAGCGCTATCTAGCTCCCTGCGTTTGTGGTGGTGCGTTCAAAGCTGGCGCGGCTCCTCGGTGTCCTCACTGTGACGAGAGCCTGTCTGCGACTGCGGCCGCTAGCTGGATCGAGGAGGGGGTTCCCGGCGCAAAAGAAGGCTGGAAGTGGCAAAACGATTGGGAGAGTCTCTACGCAATTGTCATCGATCAACGACTTGTGAAAAACCCGTGGAAGCTTGGGCCGAACCGAGCGTGATCCTTCCGCGCCGTCTAACGAACGTTGCAGCAGACAAGCACTTTTCGGATGCGGCTTCGCCGCAATGGTTGTAACGTGCTTGCAGCTGAACTAAGGCGTTATGCCGACCAGACGGCGTCGCCCGCGACACCGGTGCGGCCAGACGTTGCGATGAACTTCAACTCAGCAGACTATGACTGACAAGACTATTTGGTTCGTCACCGGCGCTGGCCGTGGCATGGGCGTAGACATTGTGAAGGCGGCTCTCGCCGCGGGTCACGCCGTCGTCGCGACTGGCCGCAACACCGGCGCAGTGGCCAGAGCTGTCGGGTCCGCCAACGACCTGCTCGTCGTCAAGCTCGATGTCACTAGTCCGGATGATGCCAAAGCTGCGGTGGCCGCCGCCGTGAAACATTTCGGCCGCATCGACGTGCTCGTCAATAACGCCGGAAACTTCTACGCCGGGTTCTTTGAGGAGATCCCGCCAGAGGACTTCCGGGCACAGGTTGAAACGAACTTCTTCGGAACGGTGAACGTGACGCGTGCCGTGCTCCCAGTGATGCGTGCGCAACGGCAGGGACTAATAGTCACGATCTCCTCGACCGGTGGAGTTGTCGGGCAGGCGTTCGTCTCTGCATACTCGGCGGCGAAGTTCGCCGTTGAGGGCTGGATGGAGTCCTTGGCGCCCGAGATCGCGCCATTCGGGATCCGCACGATGCTCGTGGAACCTGGTTTTTTCCGCACTGAGTTGCTTACAGACGAGTCGACGAAGTGGCCCGAGGCCTCCATAACGGACTACGCGGGCACAACACGAGAGACGGTAGCTGCTTGGAAGAGGATGAACGGCCTCCAGGGCGGTGATCCAGCCAAGCTCGCCGACGCGCTTGTCCAACTCGCCAGCCAAGCCGAAACGCCGGTGCGCTGGCCCGCCGGCGCGGACGCTGTCGAGACGCTCGAGAAGAAGGCAAACGAACTACTCGCGCAAGCGAGCGCCCACCGGGCACTGTCCTCGTCGCTCGCGCGTGACGACGCCAGTCCGTGACACGCGGCATAACGAACGTTTCAGCAGACAAGCACTTTTCGGATGCGGCTTCGCCGCAATGGTTGTACTGTGCTTGCAGCTGAACTAAGGCGTTAGCCGGCCGCATCGGCTTGGGATTAGGAATAGAGTTGTGCTCGCGGAGGTCATGGTCCAATATCGGGCCATGGTTCGATCCTGAGAGGTCACGTGGTGCCAAAGCGCGATACATCGAAACTCCAGGCGATCGTCGCGATGCTGCGGGCGCACTATGAGCGACCAACGCCAACGCCCGCATCGAACGCCTTTCAACTCGTGCTCTGGGAACAGGCGGCATATCTCGCGGACGATGCGCGGCGCGCTGCCGCGTTCGCCGCTCTTCGCCGGCGCGTGGGTCTGAGCGCGACCGCGATTCTGGAGGCCGACCCCAGCGTGCTGGCCGAGGTCGCATCGGTGGGTGGTCCGTTCGGCAAACTGCGCGCGCGCCGGATGCGAGAGTCGGCCGAGCTCGTGGTCGGTGACTACGACGGGCGCTTGGATGACGTCCTCGCGCTCCCGCTCGCTGAAGCGCGGCGCGCGTTCCGCCGGTTCCCCATGATCGGCGCGCCGGGCGCGGACAAGATCCTGCTCTTCACCCACACCCATCCGCTTTTTGCCTTGGACTCGAATGGAGGGCGGTCGCTCCGGCGAATCGGATACGGCGTCGAGAAGCGGAGCTACTCGAGTACGTACAAGAGCGTCGTCGATGCCGCGTCACCGCAGGTCGTGCCCGATTGCGACTGGCTGATTGACGCCCATCTGCTGCTGCGACAACACGGGAAGCAGACCTGCAAGGTGTCCATGCCGCGGTGCGAGATCTGTCCGGTGCGCGTGCTCTGCGCGTACGCGGAGGCACACGCGGAGCGCACTGCCGGTCGATCGCGCGCGTTGAAACGACCGAGCCGTCCTCCCCGCTCGCCGGCGTGACCATGGGCGGCATGTGCTTGCGCCGGGCTTGAGTTGCGAGCAATCCATGCGTATGCCACGCACACGATGGCCGGCCCGCCGACACGTCATCGCGGGCGCCGGCTAACGAACGCTGCAGCTGACAAAGGGGCTATTGAATACGCTCGCTGCGCGAGCGTTCTTATATGATCCCTTTGCAGCTGAGCTAGGGCGTTAGGCAGACCATGGCAAACTTTTCTATAACAATTCTGTTTGTTGTCTTGGCGTGCGCGGCCGAGCGTTCGGAGCCGGCCGGTCAACCGGCCTCATCGTCTGCAGCTTCGATTACGCGTACGAGCGTCGATACTCCGCTTGGTGAAAGCGGACTCGTCACAGAGCCCGGCGGGTTCGTTCACGAACGGAACTGGTCGCATACGGATAGCATTGTTGGCGAGTTCATGCGGTTCTCGCAGCGTCTCGACCCGGACTCAGCCGTCGTCGCAAGCGACACAGTTCTCTTGCCAGCAGCTGTTCGTATCGGCCGAACCACTACGGTCATGTTGAAGGCCCTCCTCGGAAAACCGGCCGTAGAAACGCAAGAGGGAGGTATGCTCGTGTTGCAATACAACTCTCCATTCATTGGACCGGACGAAGACGTCCGCTTCCACATGAATCGCGGCATTCTGCGCCGGGTTTCCTGGACGCTGTATAGCGACTAGAGACGACAACCGGCGCGCGTTGACTTCATTATCCGACGGATCGAACCGCGGCTGCCTAACGAACGTTGCAGCAGACAAGCACTTTTCGGATGCGGCTTCGCCGCTATGGTGATAGTGTGCTTGCAGCTGAACTAAGGCGTTAGGCGGACCAAACGATGTTTCGCATCAACAGCATGCATCGAGCACCAGTTGTCGGCCTTTTCATCGCATTCGTCTTCGCACTGCGCCTGGACGCGCAGGTGCCGGGGGTTCCTGACTCGACGGTCGTTTACATGACCAGTCCAGCGCTCTTTCAGCTTGTCGACTTCGAAATTGCAGCCGCAGCGTTCGGGCGACGCCAGGTGATTACAGTTGAAGTGCCTAGTGGTCCACGCTGGGCTAGAGTGGCGTCACACCTAATGACGGTAACGAATGCACGAGTGCCAGGAGTAAGCGATTCGGTTGTCATGGTTGTCGCGATAAAGGACATTCACCTCGAGTCTGACACCCTTGTCGCCAGTCTGGTTAAAGAGACACGCCAACGATGTCCTGATCGGTGGATGACGACAGGGACGAGTTATGAAGTGCGCACAGTTCGCGTCAAAGGCGGCAGCGATGGTTGGACAGAACCTGTACTCACACCCAAAGAGACTTGGGACGCTTTTGGTTGCCCTGTTATCCGCTGATGGCGCGCCGCCTAACGAACGTTGCAGCAGACAAGCACTTTTCGGATGCGGCTTCGCCGCAATGGTTGTACTGTGCTTGCAGCTGAACTAAGGCGTTAGATAGCACTCACATTGATAGTGTCCTCAGTGATCGCGCGTTCGGTTATACTCGCCTTCCTCGTGTGCGCCTCAGCTCTTCTCGCACAGCCATCGGCTCAGCTCGAGCGCGGTAATAGATATGTCGGCGTGTGGTTGGGCTTTTCGCCCAATTCAAGAGTGGGCGAGTTCGCGATGCCGCGTCGGCGGCTTGTTCTGATGGGAGCTCGCGCCGAGTGGGTGATCGAAGCATTGCACTCGGTCACTCTAGCTGCGACGAGCGACATTGTCCCCGTAGCGGTGATCACCCATACGCCGACATATATCACCCGGGAAGTTGTGTTTCCGGGTGGCGGCACGACCCAGCTGAAGGAGCAGACCGGCAACAAGCCTGTGTATGGCGCTGGCGGTATGCCCTTTGGCTTCAAACTTCTGGTAGGATCCTCGCCTAGCGTCCGGTTTTTTGGAGCTACCTCAGTTGGGGGTCTGTGGTTCACACGGGACGTTCCCATCCCGGACGGCCGAAGATTCAACTTCGCGTTCGAGTATGGCGGTGGTATCGAGTTCGGTCGCCGAAATCAACGCACCGTCATTCTCGGTTACAAATTTCATCACCTTTCCAATGCGAACAGCGCCGCTGTGAACCCGGGCCTCGATAGCGATGTTATCTACGTTGGCATGTCTCGATCTCGGTAATCATGCGCACCCCGTGCTATCTAACGAACGTTGCAGCAGACAAGCACTTCTGGATTGCGCGCTTCGCGCGCATTGTTAGATGTGCTTGCAGCTGAACTAAGGCGTTAGCTGGACCAGCTCAGTCGTCGTTAGGAGACATTCATGCGCAGCTTTCTGGGAAGCATCTGCCGGAGCCGTTCCCACAGCATTCTCGGATATCGCTTCGGCCTAATTGAGCTCCTCGTCATCGCGTGGACCGCCCTTTTTCCAGTTGCGGCGGATGCGCAAAGAACCGACAACACGTCATTCCGACTGGGAATCGGCACATTTCTCAATCGCGACCGAGGCTGGAACTACGGGGAGCCCATCGAACTGTTCGCCGCGGTCAGGCGGAAAGCTGCCTCAATCGATGTAGAAGCCGGCGCGTCTTTCTCCAAATCGTTCGTGGGTTTCAGCAAACCTGCCGTCTACCCGCCCCCGCCAAGCGCCTACCTCGATGGGTTCCGCGCACGACTGGGAATCCGCGTCCCTGACGCAAGTCACAGTCTTGTGAGCGCGCTAGTTGGCGCTGAGTTCGTTCACAACCGCACCGAGGGTGAGGCGCGGACCTCGACTATCGCGGGAATGGTCGGCATAGGATTCAATTTCGGTCCGGCAAGGCGGGGTACACTCGACCTCAGATATGTCAGCTTTGCGAAGCGTCTTGGGTCCTCGCGCGGTATCTTGCCTCTCACGCTCGCATGGCAGCTATAGACCCTCTCGCGCCAGCTAACGAACGTTGCAGCAGACAAGCACTTCTGGATTGCGCGCTTCGCGCGCATTGTTAGATGTGCTTGCAGCTGAACTAAGGCGTTAGGCAGAACGTGATCTCCCATCTATGACAGACGAAGATCAGCAGTTGCAATTGCAGTCGCTTCTGGAAGAATGGAAGCGGATCGAGCATAAGCTGCGTTACTTGAACGCGCTCAATCGCATCTTCGCTGGCATTTGTCTTATCGGGGCGGCTTACTTGGGCTTCATGTTCCCAGCGGCTAGTATCCCGGCCCTGACCGCCGCTGGATTTGCTCGGTTCTCTTCTCGAACAATGCCAGAGTCTTACACTCATGGGCGAGTGCTCGGCTGGGCAATAGCCGGTGGTGCGGGCGGTTATGCGCTGTTCGCAGCCTTGGGCATCGATGTCCCAGCCCCTGATGCTCCATTAGTATGGCGCGTGTTCGGTGGACTCGTATTTGGCGCAGTGGCGGGTGTCGCTGCTTGGTTGGTTGTTTCCTATATGTCCATCTACTTGAAACCCCCAATTTATCTTTCCGAATCTCTTTCCAATCCGAACACCCGTCCTCGCCTTCGACCGTTGGTCCGTTGGATAGCAGGAATCCTAGGCGTTGCGTCAGTAATCGTTGGTGCCACTTGCCTTTTCGTGGGCGCGACGACGGTCCAGAGTGAGGGCTTTGGAAATTTGCAGGCGTGG
>Ga0193735_1000152_pt1 | contig 22213 bp, 27 predicted proteins | sample U1m2metaG_FD_145080 | JGI IMG/M metagenome (GOLD analysis project Ga0193735, IMG submission 145080) | Soil microbial communities from a riparian zone of the East river system, Colorado, United States - U1m2 | ecosystem: Environmental > Terrestrial > Soil > Riparian zone | place: USA: East River... | reverse complement strand
AGAGTGTCTACTGCATACTTTCAGCTGATAATTATATTATTAAAACTTCAGCAAGCGAGCGTAAAGGGCATTACAGGCAAAGCTTTTATTGGCTAGTATATACATGCGATAACACCTGTGAGTTGTATTCAGCATAAAGCAAAACATCACGGTCCTACAAGTCATACATCAGTACATACTGCTCTTAAAAAATTTCTTTCGTATATTGAACAGTCAAAAACGTATCAAACATCAGAGCATGTGTCTCTACTTGATGCATGCAACAGGGTCCTGTCAAATGACCTATTCAGTTACATAGACGTTCCTCCATTTGTCAGAGCTGAAATGGATGGTTATGCACTCAAAGCAAAGGATACTAAGGGAGCATCAATGAAACATCCCATCTTGCTTGATGTTGTAGGCATGATATCTGCTGGCCAAAATGAACAGTACACAATTATGCCTAAAAAGGCAGCAGCAATTGCAACTGGTGCAAGAATTCCAAATGGTGCTGATGCAGTAGTAATGGTGGAGCACACAGAGCGACTGGGGAACAATACAGTTAAGATTTTCGAGGAAGTAGGACGCGGTAAAAACCTAGCACCAAACGGCAAGGACGTAAAGCAAGGACAGATTCTGCTAAAGAAAGGAACATGGCTTACTTCTCAAGACCTGGGTCTCATGGCTTCAGTAGGTACAAATAAAGTTCCAGTTTTCAGAAAACCGCAGGTTGCAGTACTTGCAACCGGTAGTGAACTTATTGAACCCGGATCCAAGCTCTGTAATGCCTGCATATTTGAAAGCAATAGATACATGATATCGAGTATGATAAGAGAATTTGGAGGAGAGGCAGTTGACCTGGGAATATGTGAGGATGATAAAGATCTGATATTCTCTAAATTAAAAGAAGCGTTGAGATTAGATATAGTGGTTGTGTCTGGTGGTGCATCAGTAGGGGAGAAGGACTATGTCCCTGATCTGATAGAGAGTTTGGGAAAACCAGGACTGCTTGTTCACGGAATAGCAATGAGGCCCGGGTCTCCAACAGGACTAGGAATGGTTAAGGATAAACCACTAATTTTAGTCCCAGGGTATCCTGTATCTTCATTTGTTGCATTTTATACCTTTGGACGGCCTTTGCTATTTAAGATGCTAAAAACTGGAGGACCTCCCACAGCCAAGGTGATCGCTAAAATGGCAGCCAACACAAATGTGCATGAAAAGTTTCGCACCTTTGTTAGGGTAAATGTGGTGAGAGAAAATGGCTCGTATTTCGCTGAGCCTGTGAGCACTGCTGATGCGAGCCTGCTTTCGACCTTGACAAAATCAAATGGCATAGTTATAGTAGATAACGGTACCGAATTGGTTAAGGGAGCGGAAGTGGAAGTGATATTATTGCGGAATATTGCTGAGATATCTTAGTGATATAGGTAGCGAGGCAGGTGACAAGATTGCAAAATGAGCTGATTGATGGCTATGGCAGAACTGGAAGAAAATTAAGGCTTTCTGTTACTGATAGATGTAATATGAGGTGTATATATTGTATGCCAGATAACAACAATGAATGGTTTGAACAGCACAATATTTTAAGTTATGAAGAGATTATTCGGCTTACTGCAGTATTTGTTAGTCTGGGTATCGAAAAGCTGAGAATAACAGGGGGTGAGCCTACTGTCCGCTACAAAATAGAAACTCTGATTGGTGCATTGTCAAACATCCGTGGAATAAAGTCAATAGATATGACTACAAATGGACTATTACTTAGCGACAAGGTCAAAGAGCTGAAGCAAACAGGTTTAAAGCTATTGCTGGAGTGGATGGACTCGATAGAGTTTTGACCTCCATAAAGGCAGCTGATAATGTAGGACTCAAGGTAAAGATAAATGCAGTTGTTATAAGAGGATGGAATGATGATGAAGTAGTAGATTTTGCAAGGTTTGCAAGAGATACAGGATATACTGTCCGGTTCATCGAGTTTATGCCATTAGATGGCACGGGTATATGGACACCAGATCTTGTTTTCAGTAAAAGAGAAATGATACAGCGAATAAACAAGAATGTAAAAGAGCTTGTGCCTCTGAACAATAACAATTCAGAGCCGGCAACATTGTACTCCTTTGCAGACAGTGAAGGCACTCTAGGATTTATTCCTTCTATGACAGAACCGTTTTGTAACAAGTGCGATAGATTAAGATTAACTTCTGATGGCAGGTTTCTCACTTGCTTATTTGAGGATCCAGGCTACGACTTGAAGCAGTTGTTACGAAATAGAAAATCTGATGATGATGCTATAAGAAAATATATTCTTCAATGCACAAAGAAAAAACCTGAAGGTATAGTAAGTATTATAAGGACTAATAAATTAAGGCCGGCATTGAACATTATGCATAGAATAGGCGGATAATAGAGTATGAGTAAGAAAGACCAGGATCCAACCATAAACGTAAAATTGTTTGCCTCATCTAGAGAGCTTGTAGGTAAAGACAATATAAGATTAAGAATTACGGATCAGATTACAACAGCCCATGATCTTAGAAAAATGATTTTAGAATTATATCCATCATTTTCAACAAAAAGCCCTTTTGCAATTGCAGTTAATCATAAAGTAGCAAGCGATACCACTACTATAAGCTACCTAGACGAAGTAGCCATTTTACCACAAATTAGTGGAGGTTAAAATGATCTCCATCACCAAGGAACCAATTGATCTATGCAAAATACTATTACAAGCCATGGACAGATCGGTAGGTGGAATAACATTTTTCATAGGAACTGTCAGAGATCATAATGACAAGGAAAGCGTTTCTGAAATTTACTATGAAGCGTACAAGGAAATGGCAGAAGAAAAGCTTGCTGAAATTCAAAATGAAGTCATAAAAAGATGGAAGGTGAAGAGGTTCATGGCTATTCATAGAACAGGCAGCCTGAAAGTTGGTGATGTCAGCGTTGCTGTTGCTGCGTCTGCAGAGCATAGAACAGAGGCTTTTGAGGCATGTAAGTACGGTATTGATGAGATCAAATCTAGGCTACCAATTTGGAAGAAAGAAGTGTCCGCTTCGGGTACCGACTGGGTAGAAGGTGTTTTTCCTAAGAGCGAGTAATTGGCATGGTAGGTATGTTTGATGTGGGCAATAAGCCAGAGACATTGCGCACAGCAATTGCACGAGCTATTGTAAAAGCAGAACCATCCACACTAACTTTGGTGAAAGATGGAAAATCACCTAAGGGCAATATCTTTGATGCTGCTAAGCTCTCTGCAACAATGGCTGCAAAACGAGCCTGGGATCTGCTACCATACTGCCATCCTATACCTATAGATAGCATTAATGTCGATGTGTCAGTAAATGAACAATCCATAGAGGTAACTGTAACTGTAAAAAATGTAGCCAAGACTGGAGTTGAGATGGAAGCACTTACTGGCGCATGCATTGCTGCCTTGACAATTTATGATATGCTAAAGCCTGTAGACGAAGCATTATCCATAGAATCAATTAGACTACTAAATAAAAGTGGAGGACTCAAGACATTCTTTGAAAAATCTGATAGGAGGTTGAAAGCTGCAGTGTTGGTTACTACTGATTCTAGAAGAGAATCGGAGGACAAATCAGGGAAAGTTGTTATCGATAGATTAGTCAAGAACGGCCTCGAGGTCGTAGAGTATAAGGTTATACCAGACGAAGAAGATGGTATAGTGTCTGAGCTCAGGAGATTTTGCGATGAAGCAAAGGTCGACATCGTTCTGACAAGCGGCGGGACCGGTCTTGGGCCGCGGGACGTAACACCTGAAGCAACTAAGAAGGTCCTAGAAAAGGAGATAAGTGGAGTCGCTGAAATTCTAAGAGCCTACGGACAGAGAAGAACACCCTTATCTATGCTCTCTAGAGCAGTAGCAGGGATCAGGGGAACTACAGTGATAGTAAACCTTCCAGGCAGCGTCAGAGGAGTTTCAGAATCTCTGGACGCTCTCTTTCCTGGGATATTGCATATCCATAAGATGTTAGCAGGATACGGGCACTAGTAGATCATAAGTGATCTAGGTTTTCTGGCCTCTACTACCAGTCTCTCTTCTAGAGTATTGAACTAAAGCCGTACGCCTTTATTATATTATCAATGATGGGTAGCTTGTCGTTCCATCTGAGAACGGATCTTTTACACGTCGGCAGCAGCTAGACCTCCTAGGGATAATATGGTAGTAGAAGTGCGGCTTTATCAGATCACCAGATCACGTAGCTTCCTTACTGAGAAAGATTTAATCTTTTTTCCAAATGCGGCCTGGTGCTCGCAAAGCGCATAAGATAAAGAGTGTTTTAAAGCAATTATGTACTTTAAGTAAGAATGTCTTTTCTTGCTTAGAAAGAGAAAAATAGCTTTATTATGCTGTAAAAATGATGTCATTTGTGAAACTTGCTACCTATCTAGCATTGCACGTAATTTTGACTATATTTGCATTGATACTGATAACCGTTGCCAGTGCATCTATATATGCAAAATCTAATGATAATTTATCATCCCCATTAAGTACAAAAATAGGGGTAGGAGTTGCAAGACCAAACCAAAATGATATTATTAGAATATCGGATGAAAATAAAACGTCATTGGCTTCACCATCTTCAATCAATCAAATACATGGAACATTGATAGTAACGCAAAAAGTGATTAATGAAGGTGGAGGTAACAAGAAGCCATCTGATTTTATGATTAATGTCCACGGTAATGATCCCTCTCCTAGTTCTTTCCCAGGTAATTCATCTGGTACTTCTGTAAAATTACATATGGGAATGTATAGTATTACTGAAACAGGACCATTGGGTTATAACTCTACTTTGTCAGGTGATTGCTCTGGTGGTATGATGTCAGTTGAAACTAAGAAGTGTACTATTACGAATATTTACTCGATTAAGGTTAGGAAATAAAAAAAGCCTACATCTTGTAGTTCCCTAAGTCTTAAAAGAACTAGCACTTGTAATTGACCCATATAGATCATGTTGACTAGTAAGTGTCAGACTATTATTTTGCAAACCAAAAAATCTATTTTAATGAAATGTTCTTTTTTTTACTCTTTGGTCCTATTCTGATCATTACCTCCGTTACGTCAGCTGCAACTGCAAGATCGACCTTTGCGATATAGCAATGGATAAATAGAGAATTTTTTATCCATAAATAAACGACATATTTTGTAATTAAATCACTTTCTCCGGATCATATCCACATTATATCCAAATTATACCAGAATGTATACCGTAGATACCAGCTCGCTTTACTCCTTTCCCGCTGATTTAAATCTACTACTAACTTCAGTGATTGATATATATATTTTCATACTCAAAGAAGATAAGGCTAAAATATAACTTGCCGGTCTCAATAGATAAGAAATTCATTCTTATTGTTATAACATTAACTATCGTTCTTGTTGTATCCTCCACATTCATAGGTAGCTGGTCAGTAACTGCAACAAGAGACAGGATGAGCTCTTCAAGTCAAGGAAAAGTCTTTGTAATGTATGCAGCTTCCCTTCTAAAAATCTTTGAGAATACCTTGGGACCATCATTTCATAACGAAACAGGATATACATATGAGGGAGAAGGTCGAGGGTCGGTACAAGTTGCGAATATGATCCTTGATGGATTAAGGACACCAGATGTCTTTGTCAGTGCAGGCACAATTCCAATTATGAAGTTAATGAATAAAACCGATGTTGGTGGTAGTAAACCGCCCCTTGCCAGCTGGTTAGTGAAGTTTGCCTCTGCGGAAATTGTTATTGCTTATTCACCGACTAGCCATTATTACACTGACCTAGAGAAAGCAAGGCTTGGAGAAATACCATGGCATAAAGTTCTGTCAAAGCAAGGGCTAAAGTTTGGAAGAACCGATCCTGAGTTGGACCCAAAAGGATACTATATGATTTTAACTGCTAAGCTGTCTAATATATACTACAACGACTCAACCATTAAGCAAAGAATTTTAGGAGACGATAGAAATCCCAAACAGCTCTTTCCAGAAGAAACTCTCAAGACTACGTTAGAATCAGGTCAATTAGATGCAGTAGCTGCTTACAAACATGAGGCTATATCAAGAGGACTCCCATATATTTCGCTCCCTGCTGAGATTAACCTCGCCCATCCAACGTTCTCTGATTTTTACAAGAGGGCTTCATATACTTTGGGTAATGGCCAGGCAGTCTTTGGCGAACCAGTTTATTTCTCAATCACAATACCAGAATCAGTCAAGAATCTAAATGGAGCTGTGTCTTTCCTAAAGTTCTTGCTCTCTAGCAATGGAGAACGTATCTTAAAAACCCAAGGATTAAACTACCTCAAACCGCTCATCGAAGGAGACATAGAGAAGGTGCCCGCTTCTATAAGGAATATTCTAGAACCGATAAAACAGAAATCATAGTGAAAAATGGTAAGATAATAATAACAAACATCTAACAAGCACGATACTAGTAATAGTATTTGGGGTGAAATAGGCATGAAGCTTCAAGGATTTAATATCATCATACTGATTTTGTCTGGAGTATCTGTAGCATACATTGCATATCCACTTGTTACAATCGTGACTTTTGTAGAGCCTTCAAAGCTGTTAGATTCTCTAGCGAGACCTGCAGTTGGCGATGCCTTCATTCTAAGCTTAATATCAGCAACAATTTCTACATTACTCGTAGCTCTCTTTGGGATACCCCTTGCCTATTTGTTAGCCAGACACAATAATTTCCCAGGTAAGTTTCTCTTGAGGCTTATTGTTATTATTCCGTTAGTTTTGCCTCCACTTGCAAGTGGTGCTCTTCTCTTAGGCGTATTTGGCCCCTACTCGCCTTTGGTCCAAGTAGTTCGTGGAGTCGAATTCACACAATCTCCACTTGGAGTTATAGTAGCACAAACTTATGTTGCTTCCCCGTTCATGATTCTTGCAAGTCAGGCAGCGTTTGAATCAGTTGATGAGTCCTATGAGAAGATTGCAAGAGTTTTGGGTAAGAATAGAGCAGAAACCTTCTTAAAGATTTCACTTCCGTTGGCTAAGACTGGAATAATTATAGGTTTTATAATGTCATGGGTTAGGGCCGTGGGAGAGCTCGGAGCAACTATGATGATGGCATACAATCCGCATACCATCTCAATTCAGATCTTTGAAGACAATGCGATTGGTGGAATTAGGCAGGCTATTCCAGGTATTATGTTAGTGATCCTTTTAGCAATAATAGCTTTAATTGCGTTCTATATCACTAGGCAGAAAGGACTGGATATAGTGAAACTTGGGTGGGGAAGCGGCTAAATTGGTACTAGAACTTGTTAATCTGACTAAAACATTTCTTGGTTTTACATTAGGACCTTTGAATATGAAAGTAGATGACAACGAGATTTTAGTAATGATTGGACCTACAGGAAGCGGTAAAACCACAGTTCTAAATCTCATTGCAGGACTGCTAAAACAAGACAGTGGTATCATTCTAATGGATGGATTAGATATAGCCGATCTACCGGTAGAATCCAGAAATATTGGCTATACATTCCAAAACCCCAGTCTATTTCCTCATCTGAATGTATATGAGAACATTATCTTCGGCCTTAAAAAAAAGAATGAGAAAGATAGGAATCATCAGGTTAAAAGACTCCTTGAGGATCTCGGGATCTCGCACCTAACTAATAGACATATTCAAGGATTAAGCGGAGGTGAAATGCAAAAAATTTCATTGGCCAGAATGCTTGTAACAGAACCTAAAATTATGCTGATGGATGAGCCTCTAGCTCATCTTGATACTTCTACAAAAAGAAAGTTAAGGTTGGAGTTGCGACGAATTCTCAGAAAGCATGATATACCAGCCATTTATGTAACTCATTTTGAAGATGATGTTTATGCACTTGCTGACGCTGTCTCTATGTTGCAGAACGGCGTCATAGTGAACGCAGGTAGACTTGAAGCTGTATTATTACATTCAAATCATTCGCCATTCTTATCGAACATCTTTAGTGAAGGCAACTACTTGGAAGGAACTGTTGTACAGTCAAAAGACGGAGTTACTACTTTCAAGACTGATTCGCATTTACTCGAGACATTGGGAAATTATAGTATTGGCTCTAAAGTTGGAATATTGGTTAGACCGGAGGATATCATTCTTTCAAAGGAACTCATAAAAACTAGTGCACGCAATGTTGTAGAGGTCAAAGTAACAAAGATTACCAACTACAATACAGGTGTAGCAGATATACATCTGGTTATGAATAAATTTCACATGACATCAAGGATCACAGAGGAAGCTAGAGCTGACCTCGGGATAAAGGAAGGCGATTATATATTTGCTATATTCAAAGCCTCTTCTCCACAGGTTGTTCGTGAGGAATATCAATAGCAGGCTCTGGATTCAAAGACATAATCAGGAAAACATTTGGGCATGATTTGGGAATTTGCATATATACTTCAGATGGTGATAGAATAACTATGTTTAATAGATTATTGTTATCTAAACCCTATCGTATATATGGTTTAGTATCGAATCCCAGGGTCATGATGACTGGACTTGCCGCAGCACTGACAGCTGGAATGAGTTTTATTATCGCTGCACTTCTGTCCCACTGAGGATTAAGCAAAGTGAAGTGACGGGCTTTTTTCATTTTTAAAAAAGAATAGTGATGACAAGTGATAATAGTAAGTCATTTCTAGTCATACTGCCAAGGAAGCTTTATAGAAATCATTTCTTGCTGTGCCAGAAATTTTTCTTTATCCTTATTTTTACTACTTTATGAACAGATCTAGAAATATTGATTATATCACCGCTTCTGTAAATTTCAATGGGTATAGACCATTGTTAATAGCCTACCAAAATTACTTATACAATTCCTTTTCCTTTTTTCAAATCAACTCATTGTAAATTAGATAATTGTACAATATTGATGACTATAAACTTTAAGGTAAGAATATGAACGACCAATATCTACATCATATCGTTGGATCAAGAACGACAAGACTTTCTCTATTTAACTACTAAAGGATGGAAGACAGGCAAACAGCATACAATAGAGATTTGGTTTGTAGGGTATGATGGAAAATATTATGTATTGTCAGAACGTCGGACACATGCGCATTGGATACAGAATATTATACATGATCCAAGAGTTTTGTTTACTGTAAACGATAAGACGTTAGAAGGCAAAGCACAAATATTTGATCAAGACAAGGAGTCTGAATTAGCCATTCAAGTTTCGAAGCTGATGAGTACAAAATATGGCTGGAACAGGGGCTTGATTGTAGAACTAATACAAGGTTAAATCTTCTTCTACACGCTCATTTTATCGAATTTGTAAATATATAGTTAGGTTGATAGTTTAACCGTTTTTACCCATTAATACAAAATTTCAATATTCCTACGGTAAGTACTATCCTATACTGCTTTGCATCATAATTCTGCGAAAGTCTTAATTAGACAAGCTTTTCTTTATTTCCATCATCATGATAATATCATTTCCTATAACAGCTATTAATTCAATATTGTATGACGTAACTGTATATAGTATTGCCTGTGTAACTTCCTCTGGAGGTAGCATGTTCTAATCTTTCACAGATTTTAAATTTACAAGGTAACCTCGTACCAAACAACGATTACGCGATGAATATGAATGAATATGAGTGAATATGACATATTATGATAAAGAGATGCAAGATAAACCTAATGATACTCTTCTCACTCTATTTTTTCAAATTTTCCAGTGGAGAAAGTAAAACCGGTGTTAGAATTTAGATCCCACTCTTCATTTGCTATCATATTATTAAATCCTAATTTGGTATCCTTCTCTATAATACTTCCCGGGTTGTCATCAATCATTTTGACCCAGAGAACATGCTTGTCGTCGTCAACAGCAAGAATACGATAAGGCTTATGCTTATTTTTAAATAACTTAACTGGAGTTGCCATTTGAATAAACTCCCTCATCTCTAATAATAGTTTTGCACCGCATTTCATCAATACAAATCATCTACAAGTCTTACACTTAATCCCTTTTTTAATGAAGCAATTATTCGACAAAGAAAATAGATTAAAGAGAATGAACCTCTTTCGTATGCTCAACCACATCAGCAAATCTTGTTAGATTACTTTATCTTTATTGTAAAAAATCCAAAGCTCACATTTTTAGCTATATTCAAGAAATCAGATAAATCCCCATGACTTAAAGCTGACGTTCCAGCCTTAACGCATCGGGAAGAAATGCCATTTCATTGTCATCAATATCAACTTCAATATTTTTTCTATAGCGAATATTCTAATGAAACTAGATTGCTGTTTTCTCCATGAACATTTTGAATATGATGCTTCTTTTTAGCAGCTGTGGCAGGAGTAATTACTAAAAATATTCTTTCATTTTTAGGATCTGATCTTGTTTAGAGTATGTAAATCAATAAGCAAAAGAAGCCGCAAAACAATTTGTCAAGCAATTTAACCTATTTCTTATTTAGAATCCTAAAAAAATGATGTCCAAAATGTAAATTCGACAATGACTACAACACAAAATTCTGTGAATGCGGTAACAAGCTATAAAAATTAATTGCTCCATTTTGCTAATATCATTTTGAACGATTAGACATTGTATAGACATGGCAATCAGCTAATTGCCAGTAGCTAAATACAATACCCAATTCCCAGTCTATAATACGGTTCGATGGTCACACCCATAATATCTTCAATTCTTTTCAATATCCATTGCAATGATTTATAGAATTTATCTTTTGAATAGCTAAAGTTCCTTAAGAGCTAGATCATGATGAAAACAGGAGAAGTCTCTGCAATAATGGCAGAAACCGCATTTCTTACAGATAGGTTTAGAAATCGTTGGAAGAAATTCAGAATAGCAATTAAAACATCTCATCCTTTTTAATACCTTAACATTCATAACAGAACGCGCCAACTTATTAATATTCTCTGATGGACAATGAAAAATTATTGCTGCTAAAGGTGGATATCGTACTTCTTCTTGGTGTTAATGGAAACAATAAATCATCGATCTGTTAATATTCCTTCTGAATGGCTTTCATTAGCTGCTCATCAATATTCCTCTATTTTGCATTCCAAAGTTTAAGAAATTAGTAGCTTAAAGCTGAAAGTCACTTGTTATATTAATCAAGTACTCGTTCTTTCTTTCTGGATGACTTTGCACATTGCTTGTCTATCTTGACACAAATCCACATCCCTATCAAGGAATCAACTGTGCAATACAATAGCCTGTATGTCTTCCACTAACCCACAAGTGTCTCCCTACAAGGCAGTGCTGTTCTACAAATCGACTGATGTACTAGTTATAACTTCATGATTATTTTCGGCACAATTGCAAGTATCTTCGCGACATTCACTATGTCTTCCTTGTGTACAATAACCACATATTGTTCTCAGATCTGGCTTTCCATTAGTTCCCATCAAATGTTCATCTATCTCTGAGGGTATGCCTGAATCGCTCATCATTAAATTCAATTTAACTTATTAATGAGATGATAATAAAGTTTTTAATCACACGAAATCGGTTGGTGCTACTCTCAGTCATAAGACTAGATTCCCTTATACATCGGCAGGCATAGGACTCTGCACTCCTTGAGTATCCGATTTTCTTTCATTGCTTTTTCAAGAGTCTTGTTAGGACACTCTTGATGCTCCATTCTAATTCTAGTTTTATTTCCATCTTTCATGTCTTTACTATAAATGCAAATCATCACGTTTTCCCCATTCATATATCATTTCAAATTTTTCGCCAGTATATTCGTGTAAAGAATTGATGCGAAAGTGCCACATCCTTACAATCCAAATATTGTGGTCAGGAATAAATCAAACAAAAATTTCAGTCTAATATGGAGTACCTTTTGCTCTTTGATTTTTGAAGGCCTCAATATACCACTCGAATTCTTGCAGGAATCTTATGGCTATTTTGTCATACTCTTCATCTAATAGTTTTCCATCTTCAGCGAAAACGTTCTGTACTCTTGATATTGCAAAAGATGAAGATATGGACGGCGCTCCAAGTTCTGCGAATATCAATCTAAGTTGTTGTGCGGCATTTATTCCACCAAACATTCCAGGAGAATAAGAAACGATCGCAGAAGGTTTGAAATAATACTCTTCTAGAAAATAATCTAACGTGTTTTTCATCGCACTCGATGTACTGCGATTATATTCAGGAGTGACCGCCATGTACCCTTCTGCATCGTTAATTTTGTATCTAAGGTCTGTCAACTCTTTAGAAGGATCTGTCATCTCTTTATACATCCTATCAAGTAACGGTAGCTTTAGTTCAAGCGGATCAATAAATAATACAAGATGATTCCGACCTCTCAACTTCTTTTCCATCCAGCGCGCGACCTTGATACCTTGACGATCTCGCCTGACAGAACCAACTATTAGAGCAATCTTAGCCATTGTCTGTCTTCTTTTTGATTTATATTATAATAGTTACTATCAAAATTAGAGACTCGATATTATGTTGAAATAGGAATTTCGACGACAAAAAACAATAGTTAATGAAAATTATCTGCTTTAGTTATACAATACTATGGTTTTACTCATGACATCCACAGACGACAAATATCTGCGTGATTTTTAACTACCAGACTGCCTTTCCTCCTTATCATATATACATTTGACTATAATTTGCTTTGTATAGTTGATTTCTATATTGTCAAAGAAAGATAAACAGAATAGGTGTCTATTTGATGGATGAGTCCTCAACGCTGTTATAAACTTGTAAAATAAGCTCTTCATACGGTTGATGTTATGAGGTGCGATATACGCTGCATGATTCTTTATCCTATATCAGGAGCTATTTAGAAACATTTGGGACTTATATTTCTGCCTTTATTATAACTAAACTGGCGGTTGAGTACGGAACACACTATTGGATAATAAGAAAGAAAGTGACAAATGTCTATATTCTCTTACCAATGGTTATACTTTTTTTAGCATAGATTTTTTTGTAAAACTGGACAGAAAGTGTACATATTTGATTCTGCGTAATTGGTACTTTTATGAATTCGTAGGACTATCAAAAAAGGTATGTTTAACGATTTTGGAAGTCTACATTACACACTATAATCTTCATCATCGATTCCTCCGCTTCTTGACCTTCAATTTTACAACAACTATACTTTTGATCCCTTGCATACTTATTAGGTATATTCTGTATATTATTCGTCATGAGTAAATCCAACTTGACAGAAACAGAGCAAGGGATTGGCAGTGAAGTAGCCCACTTCGTCTACAGAGCACCAAAAAAGAACCATGACGCGATGGAGCAGCTCCCTAAACATTTTGCTGAAATAATGAGGAAATACGTGGCTCTGCTTTTAATTTTCCAGCTAAACAGTAACGAGCAACTCACGCTTCAAATACGTAAGCTCGACATACATGCTTTAAGCCAAGCCTATGAGGAAATTTAACTATGAGAAAAGTAATCGCAGCTCTGCAAACGTCGGTGGACGGTTTCATCGAAGGACCCAATAGAGAACTCGATTGGGCGATGGCCGATGATGAAGAAACGTGGAGGGAGATGGATGAAACACTCAGCACAGTAGACACATTTATCCTGGGGCGGGGGATGTATCCCGAATACGAACAATACTGGCTTACCCTCCTGGCCAACCCAAAAGGGGGAATGAAATCACCTATGCACGACGGGCCGATAAGATACCCCACATCGTCCTTTCCAAGACCCTGGATAAAGTGGCATGGAAGACGACACGGATTGTTCGGGACGTAGAAGAAATCCGAGGAATGAAGCAACAACCGGGTAAGGATATGCTGGTCTTCGGCGGCGCAACTCTGGTATCCAGTCTGATGAATCTGGGTTTGATCGATGAATTGCGTCTAATAGTCAATCCCCTTATTTTGGGTGGGGGAAAGGCGTTGTTCAAAGATGTACAAGCGCGGCACACCTTGAAACTTATACAGGCCAAACCGTTGAAATCAGGCAAGGTCGCCTTGAGTTACAGTACGCGATCCTAAATGTTACTTCAGCTTTACGTACTATACGGGTTGGTCAACAAGACTGTTATTTTTCAGAGTTAGCAGCCCAAATACAACTACAAACCACGACAACCCATTCAACAACCCATTTAGCAAATATCAATGCAAGGAATTTAGAATTAATCTAGAATCTCTAGTTTAGTCTATTGCACTGTCCTTAGCAAGTTATAGGTAATCTATAGATTTTGACCGTAAAAGCCCTGTATCAGGACTATGTGAAGATTGTAATAAATACAATACATGTATTTGGTAAATGTTACACCTAAATACACAAGAGATTTTACTAACTGGAAATACCTCTGTCTGTCTTGTCTGTTTGACCTAATCAGGTCATAGCTTTGTAGCTTGAAAGCTAGAAAATCAATGTTGTGTAAGAGATCTAAAATTATTGTCACGATAAATACAGATATTATTGTATGAGAATGCTGATTTTATGTACTCTTGCTATTGTAATATTTTCTCTATCAACAATAATAGGTATTAGCTATTACACCTTAGACACAAAGGACAAGCATCCCTCTACACCTATGTCAACTACAGTAATGCCAAGAACTACCTTCCTAACATATGAAAATCCTGCTTATGGTATAAAGATTCAATACCCTTCGTATTGGCAAAGGGTAGATCTTGGTAGAAATTTTATTGTTAGTTTCTTTCCCCCTTCTAAAAATGATTCAGGATTATTAGAAAACCTTGTTGTGGGAGTCAGCAGATTATCTTCTCATAGTGTTTCACTAAATGATTTTGCCGCAGCAAGAATTAACTTATACAAGTCACAATATACTGATTTTGTTCTAACAGACACTAGTCAGGGTACAACATCTACAGGTAGTCCGATATACAAGATAGAATATACGCATAGCAATGGAAGGCTAGCAATTAAGACAATGGAAGTATGGGCAATAAAAGGGACGACAGCCTTTATGATTTTATATAATGCAGATACCTCAGAATATCCTATTCTGGCGCCGATTATACAGAAGATGGTGGATTCATTTGGTACTGCGACTACGCCAGTAAGATTACATAGTATTTGATGATGATAAGGCTACTGTTAGAAAGTGGCTGTAGTCACTGAGCTATTGAGAGCTATTGGATTATGTTATTGTTCTCCTTCTCTACTCTATATATTGCCTTGACATAAAGGTAATAGTTTTGGTATTTGGGAGACTAATGAAAGTGAAGTAATCAATAGTCTATTTTCGGTGAGATGGGTTTCTAATTTCGATAAAACATTGTATTGTTATTTGCAGAACTCGGTGGTATTTGTTGTATCACATCCCAATGTTCTACAATTTTTCCAGAATTATTTAGTCTGTATATATCAATTATAGCAGATTCTGTATTATTAGACTGTGATGAGTGATGAACCAGAACGTAATCTCCATCTGCATAAATTCTCTTTATCTTTGATGAGGAATCTGGATTCAGGCTAAAGAATTTTGTGAAAAATTTAATGAATGCTTCTCTTCCTGTAGAAACAAAAGGATTATGTTGTATATAGTTTTCTACAATGTAATCAGCGGCAGCAGAGGCATTTCTTGCATCAAATACGTTCTTGTAAAACTCCCGAACTATGTTTTCGTTCTTATTTTCCTTTTGCGACCTGTCTTGACTATTATCTGATATAGTTAAACTAGTGTTGGCTTGCTTAATGCCAGTAATAGTAGTGTTATTGTTGTTGTCTTGTCCGTAGACGAGTATACTATTAAACATAGAAATGAGTAGTGCTAGAAAAAATAATGTTGTAAATAGCAAAGCGCTATTTATCAATACGGTTCAAGGTTAGACATGGTATTTATCGATTTTTATTAAGATGTTCGGAATTTTTTAATAATTCAATGAACAACCAGTCATCGAAGGAGACATAGAGAAAGTGCCTTCTCTATAAGGAATATACTAGAACCAATAAAACAGTCTTCATAATAGAAGGAAAAGATGATATACTATTATTCTCAGCATTCTTTTTAGAAATTAATAAGCCCTTTAGTCTATCTGCAATGCTAAGCATGTTACAATAGTAGCGGCGCTGTTGATGGTTGCTATTATTATTCATAATAATATGGCATTTGCAAGCATTGGATCGAGCAAAAATGACAAACAAGGTTTCTAAAGCTGAGTGAACTAGGACTAGTAAATGCTGTCACTGTCACAAAGTATCGATCTGGTCAAGCCATTAGCAAGTACATGCACTTTCGAGAGTATTAGTATGACACTTTTGAGTTATAACATAGAAAAGGAAACATCAAAAAAAACTTGGAGATCTTCAGTTTAAACTTTGTATTTCTCTAATTCACCAAAAGTAATTTTCAAAGAGACTTCTGCACCATCGTATCCTTCTACTTGTGATTTTGGTAGATTGTACTCTTTGCGGTCTCCTTCACTTGTGATTACCAATGTATTTCCTTCTATGGCATCCACATTTCCAGCATCTTGACCGTCCTTGGATCTTACATTCTTATGGATAGTCGATTCCCAATCAACTACTGCATCTTCTGACATTTTGTAGCATATACTGTAATGAGACTAAGTATATTAAGTTGGTTGTTACCAATTGGTAAGTATTACTAAATAATCGTAACGATTAATAAAAACTTGTAAATTGGCTATTTTTTTAGTAACTTAGAATGAGCATATAGGTATCTTACCCGTGTCATCGCTCAATACCAGTCAGATAAAAAATGTTACCAAACAATCTTGCGTGAATACTTCCACAAGTTTCAGACAGATTTCCCACTGACTTGTATACTTTTTATCTCATGTTGTATATTTCCACTACGATGAAAAATATCTACAAATGGCACTTAGTACAAGTATTTCGAAGGGAGAGAGAAACATGGTTAATGTAGGGCTATTCGTTCGACTAGAGGCAAAACCCGGGAAAGAGGCTGAGGTCGAGAGCTTTCTTCGCGGGGGTCTATCACTAGTCCAAGATGAGCCGGCAACGACCGCATGGTTTGGGATCCGCATGGGACCATCGACGTTTGGCATTTTCGATGCATTTCCGGATGAGTCCGGCCGACAAGCACACCTCACTGGCCGAGTCGCTGCAGCACTGACTGAGAAAGCTTCCGAGCTTTTCGTCCACCCGCCGACTATAGAGAAGGTTGACGTCCTTGCCGCCAAGCTCCCTAGATAGATACAAGATTATCCCATGGGACGTTACGAAGATGCCTCCTTTTGAGCAATGAAAACGCTCAATCTCAATCATAGATCAAATCTAGCCTAAATGTCTGAAAGTGTAGCTAAGCAAGTTCAATAAATTCCTCCTCCCCTTTTACTTGTGTCATGTAGCACTCTATTTTTGTTTACAGCGACGTTATCTGCAACAGGCTGTTTATCTTTTAGACTTTGCTGTTGTAATGTATTTTCTGGAACTTGACCAGAATAAGATGCAGCAATATCGCCCTGCAAAAGTCACGTTGTTCTTCATAACTCACATACATAATACAGAGCTCAGTATATAATCAACTCCACATATGCATTTTTAGCAAGTTCAACGCAATGTTTGCATCTTTGGTATATTAACAAATTTATTCCTTACTTGTAAATCGTAAAAGTACAAAACATGAAGCAGTAGACCTAGCATCTTCTAGATTTGATCTCAATCGAAATCTATTGAGAGGGAAATTAACGGCTTTTTTATAATGCGGCGTGGCTTTACTTCTTAATACGAATTCGCCAAACATCCTTTGATTCTTCTAGCACCAAAAATTCCCATTTACGATTCTCGCAGACACTTAGTATGGACTTTAATGCTGATTCATCACTATCTGTTACTATCTCAAGAACATCTCCGGTATTGAGTGAATTCATGGCTTTTACAGTTTCAAATGAAGGGTAAGGACATGCCATTCCTCTGCTATCAAACGATTTTACTAAATTAGCTTTTAAAAGATCGTTGTGAGATTTGTTTATCAATACTTTTAATTCTCCTAACATCTTCTCCTCTTAAGATCTCTTTGTTACTTATATAAATAGTACCATTCCACCATTCCTTGAAGCTGGTAATGCAGCTTTTAGAAATCCTATAACGTCTTCAAATTGAACTCCTTGCTCCAAATTATCCTTTGTAATACCCATTTGTATGAGCATCTCTTTTGATGGTCCACATGCTGTGACTTCTACTCCTGCATCAATTGCATCCTTAAGATACTTATCTAATGGGGGAGCACCTGGCATTGTTATCTTAGAGGAGCCTCCTTTCTTCACAAGATCTAATCCGCTCATAGTACAATATAGCTTGCACTTTGCTCCCATAGTCACAGCGCCTAATGCAAGTGTGAAGGCTGGGTATGCTCTATTAGGATCGTTTGATACTAGCACAATATGAACTTCTTGTTGTCTTTGTTGTTCTGACATGGCATATAGAATTCGATTCTTCTTCTAAAAGATTTTGCTGTCTGTCATAAAGAAAATACACTTCTTCACTCGCATATTCGTATATTTGTTAACATATTGTATATCTGAGACCAGCAGAGGAAAAACTGCGTTTGATAGACGTATGATGCATGATCCATCTCCCATAACACATAACACATTATCATCTTAGAAATTCCAAACTTACTCCGCTGCTGGGACTGTAATCGAGTTTATATGATTAATCTTGCAAGATAGACAATGAATCAATTCTACCAGTTTTGCAAACAGGACAGTTTGTATATTCGTCATCATGAGAAATATCAACTCTAGCAGAAGTACCAATATAGGAGACACACCAAAAACAGGATTTACATAATAAGAAATATTTTTCAATTGTGTTTACATCTGGTTTTTGCTTTTGCCTTTGTCTCATTGATGTCTCTTCAGCTTTTGTCTGTGTATTCAATACTGATGAATTTCGCTTTTGTAATCCGTTGGTGATTAAGGACATTCATTACTATAGATCATTATGGGGCCATATAACCAAATCCAAATGTGCAATCCCAGTCTGAAACATGTATTTTTTGCCTTTGTACCAGTCTTTACCGCCTATATCTGCATTTAGTGGATAGTATTTGAATTGCATATAACTCCGTTAAATTGCGTATATCATAGCAGTAATATTTGTAATACTCATCTAAGTTTAGATATGGCACAAGCAATCAAGAGCGAATACGTACATCCTGAAGTTCTAGTTGATACTCATGATCCAAACTCCAACTATACGTTAGGACATGTACCAGGAGCTGTGTTATTTCACTGGAAAAACGATATAAACGAACCAATAAGTAGGAATATTTTAAGTAGACAAGCCTATGAAGAGTTATTGCAAAAAGCTAGAATTAACACTGATACCACATTAATCTTGTATGGGGATTTTAACAACTGGTTTGCGGCATTTGCGTTCTGGGCCTTCAAGTATTATGGGTATAAAGATGTAAGGATTTTGAATGGTGGTAGAAAAAAATGGTTAGTGGAAGATAGGCCAATAAGTAAAGACGTTCCAGAATACGCAAAGGGCAATTTCATAGCTACAGATGATACTAACAACAATATTAGAACCTTCTTGAACTATGTAAAGGAATCATTATACAATAAAAACGGGGGAGCACTGGTTGATGTTAGGAGCCCAAAAGAATTTACAGGGGAAATTCTAGCGCCACCAGAATATCCTACAGAACATGCCCAAAGAGGAGGACACATTCCTGGAGCACAAAATATCCCAGGCAGTTAATGATAGCGATGGCACATTCAAATCAGCAGATGAATTAAAGAGACTCTACGAATCAAAGGGCATAACTCCAGATAAGAAGATTATTACATATTGTCGCATAGGTGAAAGATCTTCGCACACGTGGTTCGTGCTGAAATATCTTTTGGGATATCCTAACGTAGCAAACTATGATGGTTCATGGACTGAATGGGGCAATCTGATTGCAAATCCAATAGAGAGGTAGAAGAATCCTCATGTCTGAGCTAAATAAAATAGTCTATTCTAATCTAATCTTGATGCTAAATGCTTGATCCTGCATCTGATATTTATCCGGAACCATTGAGAAGAATATTAGTTGTTGATGACGAATTAGAGTAATTTGACCTTGAAACTAATACTCGAGGATAATGGTTTCAAAGTCGATACATATCCCAATCCTATGTTAGCATTAGAAAACTTCAAGGCAAACATGTATGTGTTATAGGACTACCAATTATGCCAAATAGTAAAAAAGATATACAAACTAGAATAGAAAATCTGCTGAAAGACAATCCATCCAAATCGTATTCAAGAGAAGAGATAATCGATTTGCTATCTCATGAACTCTATAAGGACAAACAACAAGACGTAGAAAAAATACTTGGTGAAATTGAAGTATGGAGTTCTACGAAAGATAATCAATCATCGATATATTCATCATGTAAAGATGGTACTGTGTATTTTCAATGGGGAGATACTCCATAAAATTAAGATGGAGTAACATTCAGGAAAACTCGAAGCACATATCTAAACTAGAGATCCTATTAATAGCCAACCAGGGATTAGCCCTCTTCCTCTTAAACCAGGAAGCTTGAACAGAAATATCCCGGGTATGTTGGTAGTTTTCTCTCCCAATCTTTTGAACTATCATTAGTAACTTGCCCTTTTCTTGCCGTTCTAACAATCTCGATACGTTTTTGCTTACTAAATATGGTAGTCCATACCTACTAAGTTAGGAATTACTACTCTAATTAAATAATTGGATTGCATAATGCACATTAGATGCAAGTAGGAATTGATAGCTTCGCAGCATTTGATGACGCTGGCATGTCAGTCGGCCCATCTGAGCGTTTGCGAAGGTTAGTTGAACAAATTGAATATGCTGATAAAATTGGATTGGATGTGTTTGGAATCGGCGAACATCACCGTAGGGAATTCCTCGATTCGGCTCCTGCTGTCATTCTAGCTGCTGCGGCTGCGCGAACAAAACGTATACGTCTTACCAGTGCAGTAACAGTACTCAGTGCAGCCGACCCGATAAGGGTATTTCAAGAATTCGCAACATTGGATCTTCTTTCGCAAGGTCGGGTTGAAATGGTTGTAGGCCGTGGCTCATCCATCGAAGCGTTTCCTTTATTCGGTTTTAGATTGGAAGACTATGACTCGCTTTTCGAAGAGAAGCTCAATCTGCTACTGAAGATTCGTGACAATGAGCACGTTTATTGGTCTGGCAAATATCGGCCTACTTTGAATGGTCAGGGAGTATATCCAAGGCCTTTACAAAATCCCTTGCCAATATGGATAGGGGTTGGTGGAACTCCAGAATCATTTGTCCGTGCTGGTTTGCTTGGACTCCCATTGATGGTCGCGATCATAGGCGGCGAAACGCATAGGTTCCGGCCGCTCATTGATCTTTATAGGCAGGCTGGAAGGCGAGCCGGCTATTCATCTGATCAATTAAAAGTAGGCGTACATTCACTAGGCTATGTTGCAGAAAGCACTCAAGAGGCAGCCGATGACTTCTTTCCAGGCTATGCACATACCATGACTGAGATTGGAAAGGAGCGTGGATGGCCTAAGATGACGCGTGGGGCTTTTGACGCCCAGCGAGGTCAGCAAGGTGCACTACTTGTAGGCGATCCTGATGAGGTAACTGAGAAGATCATCCGGCACAGCAAAGCGCTAGGCGGCATCTCTCGGATCACTTTTATGATGAATCCAGCCTCATTACCTCATGAGAAGCTGATGCGTGCTACTAAATTAATAGGTACGCATATAGCTGCTGCACTTCGTGAAGTGGGTGAAAACTCTGTGGAGGTTTTGTAATACACATGCCAGCCGTCACGAACACGTCCCAGTTCCGCGGGATATCTCGAGTTTCGACTTCAGTCATAAGTTTGTCGACACCACGATATCGGAAACCAGCAGCAGGACGACTGTCGGACCCGAGATGAGCGGGCCGGTCGGCGTGAGCCCAACTACGCGGCGGAGCGTCGGAAATACCAGCCCCGAGAACGATGCGTGGTCGAAACAGTAGTGCGTCCCGACTGCGCCAGCGATCTCGGCGACGTAGTCGAGTCGCTGAAGAAGACCTTTCTCATTGAAATAGAAGGTCTGTTCTGCACTATGAGTCGGGACGGTTGAGGGAAATTGCACCTGCAGCCGTTGCCAGGTCTCGCCGTGTTCTTCATGTGGTCCAATCTCGCGGACGTTGACACCAGACTGTGTGAGCAAAAATGGCGCGGTGAAGTAATTCCAATTGGCGTAGCCCGTGAAGTAAAGCAGCTGCAGCCGATCCCAGGGTGTCTCGAAGACATGTCCGGCGAACGACGCACGGGGGTCGGCAC
>Ga0193735_1000151_pt1 | contig 22318 bp, 21 predicted proteins | sample U1m2metaG_FD_145080 | JGI IMG/M metagenome (GOLD analysis project Ga0193735, IMG submission 145080) | Soil microbial communities from a riparian zone of the East river system, Colorado, United States - U1m2 | ecosystem: Environmental > Terrestrial > Soil > Riparian zone | place: USA: East River... | reverse complement strand
CCGTTGCTGCATTCCTGCCCTGGCGGGATTTGTAAGCCCTCAATCCATAGTCCCTGACGGAGAGCAAACCTTCTCGCAAGAATCGCAACGCGCAACCGCGAACCGTGGCATCGGCATCTTGCCGATGGGGACATTGACTGGAAGCCAATGCGACGCTTTACATCAGTGGCGCTGCGACGTGTCGCCGCGGCGACCGCAGCGCGCCGTCCCTACCATTCAGCCGAATGGGAGATTCGCCTTTATGCGCGCTACATCGGTGGTATCCACAAGCGCCCTTTTGCTCAATCGGCGTCTGCGCTTTGCATTTTTCGTGGACAACAAATGGCGTCGCGAAGAGTGCGTTCGCAAAACCTTGCCGCGCGCCGTGATTTTAAAACGCTTCGCTACTGCTTTACGTGTTTTGCTGCGCGCAATTGGCTTCGGCATAAGGGGCGGAAGATAGCACAATTAGCGATTTAGCGAATTAGAGATTTAATGATTGGCTTGAATCCCTAAATCACTAAATCATTTAATCGTTAAATGAACTCGAAGCCGCACGTCATCATCATTGGCGCGGGTTTTGGCGGGCTTGAAGCTGCAAAAAAGTTGGCGTGCCAAGATGTGCGCGTCACTGTGATCGACCGCACCAATTACCATCTCTTTCAACCTCTACTCTATCAGGTCGCGACAGCTGCACTCTCGCCGGCCGACATTGCTGCGCCAGTGCGGGCAATCCTGAGCAAATGCAGGAATGTGGAGGTGATCCTTGCGGAAGTGCAATCCGTGGACGTCGAGGCGAAAAAAGTGAAAATGGTCGATTTGGAAATCGATTATGATTATCTGATTCTCGCGACTGGCGCTCGACACTCTTACTTTGGACATAACGAGTGGGAGAAACTTGCCCCCGGATTAAAAAGTCTCGAGGACGCGGTTGAATTGCGCCGCCGGATTCTTTTGGCATTCGAATTTGCCGAGAAAACTACAGATGAAGCGGCGCGCAGAGCAGCGATGAATTTCGTCATCATCGGCGGTGGACCGACCGGGGTTGAAATGGCAGGCGCGATCGCAGAAATCTCCCGTTACACGCTGGCCAGAGACTTTCGCCACATCAATCCATCGGAGGCGCGTATCATTCTCATAGAAGGCGAGCCGCGTCTCCTGGCTGCTTATCCGCCGGATTTATCGGAGAGCGCGCGGAAACAGCTCGCGGATCTGGGCGTGGAAGTGCGCATAAGCACGCGGGCAACAAATCTCACTGAAGCTGGCGTGCAGATCGGCGATGAATTTATTCCTTGCCGTGTGAAAATTTGGGCGGCCGGCAATAGTGCTTCGTTCGTTGGGAAAACGCTCGGCGCGCCGGCTGACCGGGCCGGCCGCGTCATTGTGAACGACGACCTTACGATTCCCGGGCACCCGGAAGTCCAGGTGATTGGCGACCTGGCGAATTTTACGCACCAGACTGGACAGCCTTTGCCGGGAATCTCGCCAGTGGCGATGCAACAGGGGCGCCACGCCGCACGGAACGTACTGGCGATGGTAAAAGGGCGTAAACCGCAAAGATTCCGTTATTGGAACAAGGGAACGATGGCGACGATCGGACGAAACAAAGCCGTCGCGGATTTAAAGTTCGTTCATCTCAGCGGTCTCCCGGCCTGGCTGGCGTGGTTGTTTGTGCACATCATTTTTTTGGTCGGCTTCCGCAACCGGTTGCTGGTCCTTTTTCAATGGGCGTGGGCCTATTTAAGCTTCAACAAAGGCGCACGATTAATCACACGCAACTTTCAATCGGAGCAAAGACCGCCAGCGTGACGAATATTCAGCGATTGAGTGATTGAGTGATTTAACGATTGGTCATGAACGTACTCGACCAAGTAAAACAGCTGCAGAACAGAACAAAGAACTTCGCGGTTCGCATTATCAAGTCATTTGCGAGACTCCCGAAGGATGAAGCCGCCTGCATAATCGGGAGACAGTTTCTCCGTTCGGGAACTTCTGTCGCTGCGAATTACCGAGCAGCATGTCGGGCGCGTTCGACCGCTGACTTTATTTCGAAAATCAGCGTCGTGGCTGAAGAGACAGATGAAACGCTCTTCTGGTTCGAATTGCTGATAGAAGCCGAACTGGTGCAAATGAAGTTGCTCGAGCCGTTGCTGCAAGAATGTGAAGAGCTGTTGAAGATTTTTCCTGCATCGCTCACAACCGCGAAGCGAAATCGCTAAATCACTGAATCGTTAAATCGCTAAATGGGAAAAATGCGTCCCGAAATCAGCGTGCGGAATCTTCAGCGAAGAATTCCAGTCAAGCTTGACGGGCTTCAAGAGTTCGCCGCGAAAGCCGTGCGCCATTGTTTGCACGTGCGAAAGCGGAAACAAACGGATTTGAGCAAACTGCCAAGGATTTTCGTTTGGCTTATTTCCGATCGCCGGATGTCGCAGTTGCATCGCCAGTTTCTCGGCGAAACGGGATCGACCGACATCCTGACGTTTCAACACGGTGAAATTTTTATCAGCGTCGAGACAGCAAAACGGCATGCCCACATATTTGGAAATTCGCTGATGCGCGAGTTGCAGCTGTATATCGTCCATGGCCTTTTACATTTGCACGGATTCGGCGACCGCACTCCAGCTGAAGCGCGCAAAATGCGAAGAACGCAGGAGAAAATTCTGAGGGACTGTAGCGGAGATCGATGATCCCGAAAAACGAATCTCCACGACCCGGCATCGGCGATGCCGGCTACAGCAGGTTTGAACTGAGGGCTGCGTATGTTAGCCTTTTCAGCATGAGTTGCGGGCCACGGCGGGACGGCGAATGCCTGGCGCAGATCAAAGACATCGAAGAGATGACTCATGTCTCAAACCAGAAGGCGGGAACCATCACGACCGCCGAGCCTACAGTCGAAAAGGAAACGCGTTCGGAAGAAGATCTCGACCTTCCGTGGCAAGTGGTGGTCCACAACGATCCTGTGAATTTGATGAGCTATGTGACCATGGCTTTCCAACGCGTCTTCGGCTATCCACGCGAGAAGGCGGAGAGGCACATGTTGGAAGTGCATCACAACGGGCGCTCGATCTTGTGGAGCGGCATGCGGGAGCCGGCCGAGCTTTATGTGCAGCAACTGCACGGTTACCTTCTCCTCGCGACACTGGAAAAGACAGGTTGATATGGAAATTTGCCAACGCAAAGGTGCGATCGAGATCTCGGAGCTGGACCCGTTCCTCGCCGAACTGCTGCGGCAAATTCCCGCGAGCGCCAACCCGGATGGTGCGCCCGCTGCCGAACAACGCCTCTTCAGTTCGCCAACAAACGGCAAAGAAACCGAGCTTTGCGCGGAGTGGAAAATGTATGTCGAACCCGAGCTGCGGCGTCTCTTTCAGTCGGCAACGGAGACGGTGGCGGGGGATTTGGAGCAACTAAACGGTGACGGAAAAACTTTGGCAAACCGCACCCTGCGCATTCCCGCCAAACACTCCGATGCATGGCTGAGCGCGCTGAATCAGGCGCGCCTCGTCATAACCGTAAAAAATAATTTCACCGAAAACGAATTGAACGACCACTCTCGCTCCCCTATCGGATCGCGCCGGGACCTCAGTCTGTTCCAGGTAAACTTCTACGGTTTCCTGCAGGAATTTATCCTGCGCGAAATGGAAAGCTGAGCGAAGGCAGCTGAGGTAATTAGGTCCCCTGCTTCGCTTTTACCATTGCCATGAGCCGGTCTTTGATCGCGGTGGAGGACTTTGCCGGACGCAGGCTCAATGCAAATGCTTCGTGTAAGGCGTAGCATTTGGTGATGAAGTCTTCGCCCTTTTTCCCGAATTTCGTGCGGGCTTTTTCGAATTCCTCCAATTCTTCCGCCTCCAGCGCGCCGATCACATAGAGCCGCGCCTGGTTCTGGAATTCGCTAAAGTTCATCTTTCAACTCCTTGAGGCCGTCATAAATTTTTTTCAGGCCCAGTTCAAGCCGGGTCTTTACCGTCCCTAACGGTGTATTCGTTTTTGCGGCGATTTCGCGCTGGCTCATGCCTTTAAAAAATGCGAGATCGATTGCCTGCTGCTGGGCCGGGGGCAGGCTCTTTATTACCTTGCGGATGAGGGAGCGCGTGTCGCTCAGCAGGATTTCTTCTTCGGTGGCGTTATGCACCCAGGCATCGGGTTGCTGTTCGGTTTCGCTTTGCAGCCGTTCCTCGGCGCGCGCATAAGCCTGCTTCTTGCGCAAGCCATCGATGGCCCGGCGCCGGGCCAGCGTGACCATCCAACCGAGCGGTTTGCCCTTTTGCGCAGAAAAATTTTTGGCCTGATTCCAAATCTCCATGAAGATCTCCTGTAAAAGATCGTCGGCCTCGGCTTCGTTGTGAATCACCCTCAGGATAAGCGCCTTCAAAATACCGTTGTATCGATCGTAAAGCTGAGAGAGCGCATCGGGATCGCCGGCTTGAATGCCTCCCATCAAGTCCAGATCACTGGGCGCGCCAGGTTCGAGTTGCGGCGTAACAGTGAGCGGTCGCGCTCGCGACTTTGGCAGGCGCACGCGTTTCTTTGGTTTACGGGGCGTGGAGGTAACTAGTTTGGATGTTCCCATCTGTGATCAGCAATTGCAGCAATTAGAAAGAAGATCGAGCGCAGGGTCGCAATCGCGTGTCTTAATCTGCGCAGGCGCCTTCGTCCACAGTTTTCCGGGTCCGAAATCGGTTGACCCCAAAAGCGTTCGGGATTGATTGCGCGCCGCGTTTTATACGTCAAAAGTTAATCGCATGGCACAGGAGCCTGATAATACATCTATCGATCCGCTTTGGTACAAGGACGCCGTCATCTACGAGCTGCACGTCAAGACTTTTTGCGACAGCGACGGCGATGGGATGGGTGACTTCCGCGGTCTGATGGGAAAGCTGGACTATCTTCAAGAGCTGGGGATCACCGCCATCTGGCTGCTGCCGTTCTATCCGTCTCCCCAGCGCGATGACGGCTACGACATCGCCGATTATTGCGACGTCAATCCGAATTTCGGCACGCTCGATGATTTCCGCGCGCTCCTGGACGCCGCGCATGCGCGCAATCTGCGCGTCATTACCGAACTGGTGATCAATCACACGTCCGATCAAAATCCCTGGTTCCAAAAATCACGACGCGCTGTAGCCGCAACGGGAGTCGGCGGCTCCGGCCGCGCAGGATCTACCGGGGTCAACGACCCCGGCTACAGCGATGACCTCGCTTACAAAGACTTCTACGTCTGGAGCGACACTCCGGAAAAATTCAAGGACGCGCGAATCATCTTCAAAGATTTTGAAACATCGAACTGGGCATGGGACCCCCTCGCAAAAGCGTACTATTGGCATCGGTTTTATTCGCATCAGCCGGATCTGAATTTTGATAATCCGGCCGTGCATGATGCCGTGGAGAAGGTCTGCGACTTCTGGTTGTCCATGGGCGTAGACGGGCTTCGTCTCGATGCTGTCCCGTACCTGTACGAACGGGAAGACAGTAATTGTGAGAACCTGGCTGAGACGCATGAATATCTCCGGAAGCTGCGCGCGCATGTAGATGCGAAGTTCCCGAACCGCATGCTGCTTGCAGAGGCAAACCAATGGCCGGAGGACGCGGCGGCTTATTTCGGCAAAGGGGACGAATCCCACATGAGTTTCCACTTCCCACTTATGCCCCGCATGTTCATGGCGCTCCAGATGGAAGATCGCTTTCCGATTATCGACATCATGGAGCAGACACCGTCGATCCCAAAAAATTGCCAGTGGGCCATGTTTTTGCGTAACCACGACGAGCTCACCCTCGAGATGGTCACGGATGAAGAGCGCGACTACATGTATCGGGTTTACGCCACTGATCCGCACGCGCGGATTAATCTTGGCATTCGCCGCCGGCTTGCCCCATTGCTTGCAAACAGCCGTCGCAAAATCGAGCTGCTCGACACGCTGCTATTCTCAATGCCCGGCACCCCCATCGTGTACTACGGCGATGAGATCGGCATGGGAGACAATTTTTATCTGGGCGATCGCAACGGTTGCCGCACCCCGATGCAATGGAGCCCGGACCGCAACGCCGGATTCTCAAGGGCGAATCCGCAGCAGCTTTATCTACCGGTCACAATCGACCCTGAATATCACTACGAAGCCGTCAACGTCGAGAACCAGCAGAAAAATCTTTCCTCTCTGCTGTGGTGGACACGCCGGGTCATCGCCATGCGAAAAAACTTCAAGGCATTCTCACGCGGCTCTCTTGAATTTCTCTACCCGGATAACGCAAAAGTTCTGGCGTTCCTTCGCCGTTTGGAAAACGAGACCATAGTGGTGGTGGCGAATCTCTCGCGGTTCGCGCAGTCGGTGGAATTGGATCTGTCGCGGTTCGCCGGCTGCGTGCCGATGGAGGTTTTTAGTCGCAATCTGTTTCGACCAATCAGGAAGGCGCGCTACGTCATCACGCTCGGACCGCATGCCTATTACTGGTTTGCGTTGCAAGCGCCGACCGACGCTCGCCGTGCGTTGAAGAAACGCGTTGTGCCAACACTCAAAGCGCCGGCTCAGCTGGAGGTCCTGCTTCACGATGGTCAGCGCGAACAACTGGAGCGCGAAATCTTGCCCACGTATATCCGCAACTGCCGTTGGTTCGGTTCCAAGGCGAGAACACTTCGGCAGTTGAAGGTGATTGAGCAGCTTTCTATTTCCGCCGACGCGGATGCCGCGCAACTCTGGTTCATTGAGATCAGCTATCTGGATGCTCCCACGGAAACGTATGCCATCCCGGTAAAGATCGCTTCGGACGCCGTGGCACGCTCGGTTTCCCAGAGTGCCCCGCACGCCGTCATTGCACGCTTCGCAGGCAGCGATGGAGCAGTTTTGCTCGACGCGATCTGGGACGAAACCTTTCGCTCACAATTATTCGAAGCGATCGCGCGCCGTCAGGCGCTGAAGGCGCGGGCTGGCGAGTTTGTTGGCATTATCGCTAGCGGATTCGACGCAGATCAAACCGGTACCTCGGGTGATTCATACGTCGTAAGTGGAGAGCAGAGTAATTCGTCAATACTCTTCGATAACAAGTTTTTCCTCAAACTCTATCGCAAGATCGAGGACGGCCTAAACCCCGATGTCGAAATCAACCGGTTCCTAACAGAACGCACGAATTTTCCAAATGTGCCAGCATTCGTCGGTGCGATTGAATATCGCCGGGCTAAAACAGAACCGACTGTGGTCTGCCTGTTACAACGCGCCGCTCCAAATGAAGGGGACGTTTGGACACGCACTGTGGACGCAGTGGGTCGCTATTACGACCGAGTACTCGAGCGCAAAGCCGATCTTCAAAATGAAAGCGCGCCCGCGGGCGCGCTGCTGGATGAGCTGATTGGCGGCGTTTACCCTGATAAAGTAAAGCTGTTTGGGCAACGCACCGGCGAATTGCATCTGGCGCTGGCATCATCCGCTGATGATCCTGCGTTCCGGCCTGAGCCGTTCAATGCCATGACGCAGCGTTCTGTTTACCAGACAATGCGCACATCGTTGCGGCGGACGTTTACACTTCTGGAAAAGAAATTGCCGGACCTCTCGCGATCATTTCGAGATGAAGCCAAGCAAGTGCTCGCTGCGCAACAGGAAATACTCGTGCGCGAAAAACGGCTGCTCGATCGCCGCACCCACGCTGCGAAAATTCGGATTCACGGCGACTATCACCTAGGGCAGCTGCTTTATACCGGGAAAGATTTCGTCATTCTCGATTTTGAAGGCGAGCCCGCGCGTCCACTGAGCGACCGCAAATTAAAACGTTCCGCACTGCGCGACGTTGCCGGCATGATGCGCTCGTTTCAATATGCGGCTTACAGCGCCCTCTGGCAGCCGGCGATGCGCAAAGAAGACGTCCCTTTCCTGGAGCGCTGGGCCGATCTCTGGTATCGCCAGATGAGCAGCGTCTTTCTGCAAAGCTATTTGAAGACGACCGCTGGCGCGATATTCATCCCGAAAAACACCGACGACCTTCAGATCATGCTCGAAGCCTACTTGCTCGACAAAGCCGTCTATGAAATCGGCTACGAACTAAACCATCGCCCTACCTGGGTCGTCATCCCCATCCGCGGCATCAAACACATCTTGAAATCCGCCTGAGAGAGAACGGCTCGAAAATCTGATTTGTCTAAGCACGCAAGAAAATAGCCCAGTGCTTTAGCGCTGGGTCGGCGGACATCAAAAAGGTCGAGTCCCGGCAGGGACGAAAGAATCAATCCAGCATCCGCTCATCACAATCGAAGCCGTGCCGCCGAAGCATCGCCACAAATTCTTCCCGAAACGATCGCGTGCGATGATGCTCGGTTTGGTTCCGAATATACGCGACCGTGGCATCGATAGCAGAAACACCAATGCTGAACGCGCCGTATCCTTCCTGCCATTCAAACGAACGCATTTTGGGAAATGTTTCGTGAATCCATTTGGAAGAATTGCCTTTCAGGAGTTGGACTGCTTTCGCCACGGCAAGCGTCGGCGGCAACGATACCAGTGCGTGCACGTGATCCGCAGCTCCGCCGATGGCGAGCGCTTTGATTCTATTTTCTCTCGCGATGCCGCCGAGATACGGCCAAAGCCGATTTCGAATATCCGAGCCCAAGATAGCCTCGCGCTTCTTTGTGCTCCAAACGCAATGAATGAGAATGCTGGTGAATGAATGCATATTTTCTTTCGTCCTTTCCGGGACTCGATCCGTGTATATCACGATTGACCCAGCGTTAAAACGCTGGGCTATTATCTCGCCTCCATTCCGGGACTGCTTCGCACGTCATCTACGAATGAAAGATCAGCCGCCTCAAGCGCGAAGAAAATAGCCCAGTGCTTTAGCGCTGGGTCAACGAATCTGTTCGCACCGAGTCCCGGCAGGGACGACAGAAAATTCGCAGCATGATTGAAATTGTCGGAATCTGAATCAAGGTTAATCGCTCAGAATAACAATTCCTCTTATGAATCAATATCTCGACACGATCGACGATGACATTGCAGGGAAACATCTCCTGAAACATCCGTTTTATCTCGCATGGACGCGTGGCGAATTGAGCAGAGAGGCGCTGACCGATTATGCACGGCAGTATTATCACCATGTTGCGGCGTTTCCGACGTATCTTTCGGCGGTGCACGCCAAGTGCGAGGATCAAACCACGCGTAAGGAATTGCTGAACAACATGATCGATGAGGAAGCAGGCTCGCCAAATCATCCCGAGCTGTGGCTGCAATTTGCTGAGGGCCTCGGCGTTTCCGATGTCGAGGCTCGCAACACGACAAAAGAACCCGAGACGAAAAACTTGATCGACACGTTCCGATCAATTTGTGGTGACGGATCGACAGCCGAAGGTTTCGCCGCGCTGTACGCCTACGAAAGTCAAATCCCGGCGATCTGTGAATCGAAGATCGATGGACTGAGGACACACTACGGCTTCACCAATCCGAAGCATTACGAATATTTCACCGTTCACATCGAGGCGGATCGCGAACATTCTGCCGCCGAACGAAAGATGCTTGCTGCGTACGTCGAGAAGCAAAATTTCGAATCCGTAAAAGCGTCAGTGAACCGCGTTCTCGACGCGCTTTGGGAAATGCTCTCGGGCGTTTGCCGACGTCACGCGATCGCATGCTGAGGCCGTGCTGTATTGAATTTCAAGGTGACGCCTCTCCCCTTGGACAAGGGGAGAGGACTGAGGTGAGGGGTCGAATCTTCACGACGCGCAGTTTCCTCGAACAAACCCTCACCCTCCCCCTCTCCCTTCGTTAGGGAGAGGCGACCGCATCGCACTCGTTACGAATTGAGAGTACCGGACGCGCGCACCTCATTCTCAAGACAGCAGCGTTACAACTTAGCGTGGTCGCAGGACTAAAAACGAACGCGCCCGATGGCGGCAAACCGATAAAACTTGCGGTTGGCTCGGATCAACTGCGCCAGCGATCTTGTTGTAATCTGAAACTGATGTGACCGGCTGTTGATTGATTTCTTCAATCACGTCCCCTCTCTGTAATTCGGCCACGCCGCTATCGGGATCGACGCCGATGACTAATACGCCTTGCACATTATCAGGCAGATCAAGCTGCCTTCCCATCTCCGGCGTCAGCTCGCCCACATGAATGGAAGCAAGGGGACTGCTGGCTGCTTCTTCATCGCTGGGTTGTGGCGGAGTTTGCGGCTGTGAAGGCCCGCGTCTCGGCAACACGCTCGAAGTCTGATTATCCTGGGGCTGCTCTTTAATCTGGGTCGTCACCTTCATCGGCTTGCCGTCGCGCAGGATTTCCAGCTCAACATTCTTGTTCAATTCGGTTTGTCCCACCATGTTCCTAAGCGTGATGATGTTTTTGATGTCGCGCCCATTGAACTTGCGAATGACATCGCCTGGCTGCAGTTGCGCTTGTGCAGCAGGCGATCCCGCCATTACTTGATCCACCACCACCCCGTCGTTGTCGGTCTCGCCCTGTTGCCCTGACTGGACCGCGCGACTCACGATTCCCAGATAACCGCGAATTATCCGACCGTGTTTTAAGACGCTTTCGAGCACCGTGCGAACCGTGTTGGATGGAATCGCAAAGCCAATTCCTTGCGAACCGCCACTGCTGGAAACGATTTGTTCGTTAATGCCCACAACTTCCCCGCGCAAGTTGATCAAGGGCCCGCCGCTGTTGCCTGGATTGATTGCCGCGTTCGTTTGGAGCAGATCACCGCGAAAATCCGTGCTGTTCGGTTGCCCCTTCCAGCTGATAATTCCGTCCGTCACCGTCTCCTGGAGACCAAACGGATTGCCGATGGCCAGAACAAAATCTCCTGGTTGCACCGTGTCGGAGTCAGCAAGTTTCAGCGGCTTGACGGCCGGATCGTCGATTTTGAGCACCGCCAGATCCAGCTGGGAATCGGCGCCGACCAACCGGGCCTTCTTGGTGCGGCCATCGTTCAGCTGCACCTCAATCTCGTCCACCTGATCGACCACGTGATTGTTGGTGATGATGTGACCTTCATTGGTCACAATCACACCGGAGCCCAGCGAATTTTGCACGAATGCCTCGTCGCGCGGACTGCGAAACCGGCGCTGGTTACCGAAAAAAAACTCAAACGGATCAAGCCCATACTCACGGCGGATCCCGATTTTTTTCGACGTTTTCACCGCAACCACCGACGGGAGCACGCTGCTCACCAGCGCGCGCCGCTCCCGATTCAATGTCTCCAGGGACGCGACTTGCTTTGAGTCCACGGTCGGCTCCGAGGCCAGCGTGTACTTTTCCGATTTTCGGATGGAAGGTGGATTTAGCCCTCCGTGCTTAAGGCGGTAATCGTAGAGGAGAGAAATTCCCACGCTGACCAGCAGGACAAACAGCAAAAATTTCGCGAGATTTTTCATTTAGCTGACGTTGGAAAAAGTCCGTCCGTGTTTTTCGACAATTAAGCGCCGAAAACGTTGATTCTCAGGCGATTCCAGCCGCGGATCTGCCTGGAAGATCGACATGGCGGCCGTGCGCGCGCGCCGCATCAAATGCCCATCGGTCTTCAAGTTACCGATCTTAAGCGCGGGCAGACCGCTTTGCGCCGTGCCGAGCAAATCGCCCGGGCCACGCAATTCCCAGTCCGCTTCCGCCACTTCGAAGCCATTACTTGTCTTTTCCAAAACGCCGAGCTTTTCCGATGCGTCCTTCGCCTGAGAGGACGTCAGCAGGATGCAATACGATTTATGCTCGCCACGGCCGATCCGTCCCCGAAGTTGATGTAGTTGTGCCAGACCAAATCGCTCCGCGTTTTCGATTAGCATCACGCTCGCATTGGGAACATCGACGCCGACCTCGAGCACGGTCGTGCTGATCAACGCGTTCGTCTCACCGCGCCGAAACCTTTCCATGATCTGCTGTTTTTCCGGTGGCGGAATTCGGCCGTGGACCAATTCGCAGCGAAACGGATGGAGGCGTTCCCGCCACAACTCGTACTCCGTCGCAGCGGCTTTGGCGTCTAGCTTTTCAGTCTCATCTATCAACGGATAGATCACGTAGAGCTGGCGGCCTCTTTCCAACTGCGTTCGCAAAAAGCTGAGGGCTTCGCCCAGTTTCGTAGTATCGCGCACGGCAGTGACGATTTTTCCCCGGTTCCGTGGCATCTCATCGATGGTTGAAACATCGAGGTCGCCGTAAATCGTCATGGTCAGCGTGCGCGGGATTGGCGTAGCGGTCATGACCAGCACATCGGGCGCTGGTTCGCGTGCAGTCAATCGGGCGCGTTGCGCCACCCCAAACTTGTGCTGCTCATCGATCACGGCGAGTCCGAGATTCGAAAACGAAACCGATTCGTAAAGCAACGCGTGCGTCCCAATGATGATTTGCGGATCACAAGGCGAATTTGTCGGGGTAACGGACGCGAACAACGCTAGCGGCCCGCTCTCTTCTTGTCGCGCGGCTGTTCGCAGCGCGACGCGTACGCCCAGCGGCTCGAGCCAGCGCCGCAACACGTCGTAATGTTGCTCGGCCAGAATTTGCGTCGGCGCCATTAGTGCGGCCTGATATCCACCTTCGACCGCAAGGAGCATCGCCGCGATGGCAACGACCGTTTTGCCTGAGCCAACGTCGCCTTGCAGTAAACGATTCATCGGATGGCCAGCCGCAAGGTCGCGCCGGATTTCTGCGATGACTTTCCGCTGTGCTGCAGTCAGTTCGAACGGAAGCGATTCCAAGAATTTGTCGAGCAACGCGCCAGACCCGCAGTGCGCCTGGCCGGTGCGAATCGACGCATCGGTGCGCCGCGATGCAATCAGCATTTGCATCGCGAAGAATTCGGAAAGGACTAAATGCTCGCGCGCGGCATCCCGCTCCTCCCAACTTTCCGGGAAATGGATTGCATGAACCGCCGCTGCCCGCGTCATGTCGCCATTCATCAGCTCGCGCGGCAATAATGTTTCGAAAGAGTGATCGGCAACTTCATTTAAAAGGCGATAAACCATGCTGCGCAACACGCGCTGCGAAAGGCCTTCCGTGGCGGGATAGATCGGCGTGATCCTGCGAAAATGGATCGAGATTTCCTCATCGTTCTCGATCACCTCGAACTCCGGATGATCCATGCAAATTCGCTTTCCGCGCAGGCGCGGCTTGCCAAAGACAACGATGCGCTGACCGGTCGCGATCATTTTTTGTACGTAATGCAGGTTGAACCATCGACACACCAGCGGCTCGCTTAGGGCATTTGCCTGCGATTCTTGGAGCGTGGCTTCAAAGATTTTTTTCCAGCCACCAAAACGCCGTAACGAAGTTTTGATGACCTCGCCGCAAAGGCAGACGGGAACATCGCTTTCCTCGCGCGGAAAACGCGGGAACTCGGTGCGATCTTCGTGGCGCCGTGGAAAATGAGTGAGCAAGTCTTCCACCGTCTCAATCCCAAGACGCCGCAGCGCAAGAATTTTCGGGCGCGGGATCCAATTGAGCTCTTCAAGCGATTGTGAGATCTGGGGAGCGCACGCGCCTCGCGTACCAGTGGCGGCGCCCTCGCCGTCACGAACTTTTTCCTCAAGAGCCTCGCTCATGAGCTTGGCTCCGCTGATCGCACCGCTTCGACGTGCATGGCAACCAACGTTTCACCTTCGTATTCATCTGCGCGAATTCGGAATGCGACGTCCCATGGCGGCCGCGGCAATTGATTCGGTGCGCCGTTAAAATAAACCGCGCGGCGATGGCGATCGCCCTGACGCAAACGAAAGACCAGATGCTTTTCGTTCACCACACGCGGGGGCGCGACCGGCTCGACTTCACGTGCAAGGAACAGCGGCTGCCGATTCCCACTCCCAAATGGCTGCAACATTTCGTGCCAGCGCAAAAATTCCACGTCGATCTCGGTGAACGCCAGTTCATGGTCGAGTCGCAGACAGGGTTGCAATGCTTCATTGGAAAGGAGCTCGCGCGCAGCGTTCCGAAATGCTTTGGCAAATAGATCGAAATTTTCCTCGCGCAATGCCATGCCGGCCGCCATTTCATGTCCCCCATATTTGTCGAGGCTCCCGGCGCAACGATTGAGCGCTTCGACCAGGTTCAATCCTTCGATGCTTCGTCCACTTCCTTTGCCGATTCCGTTCTCGTCGAAACCAATCACAATCGCGGGCCGATGATATTTGCGAACAATCCGTGACGCGACGATGCCGAGCACGCCCGGGTGCCAGCCGCGCTCACCGACCACGATGGCCGCGTCGCGCGCCGGATCGAATTCACTGTCGATCCTCTCTATCGCTGCATCGACGATTTGCTGTTCCACCTCCTGGCGTTCGCGGTTTTGTTGATCGAGTTCCGCCGCGAGCCCTGCTGCTTCACTTTCCTCTTGCGTGAGCAGCAGTCGCAAAGATTTCTCTGCGGTGCTCAAACGCCCCGCAGCATTCAATCGCGGGCCAAGGCGGTAGCCAATATCTTCGGGCAAGATTGGCACGCGAACTCCGGCGACTTCCATTAATTTCCTCAAACCAATACGCGAGGTCCGTGCGATCTCGATCGCACCGCGCTGTACCAGAACACGGTTCTCGCCACGCAGCGGCACGATGTCCGCCACAGTACCGAGCGCCACAAGATCAAGTTTCGTTCTCAAATCGAACCCGGGTAGTGGCCGGGTTTTCAACAGCGCATGACAAAGTTTGAAAACGATCCCGACACTGGAGAGATATTCGAACCCGCACTGCGTCAGCTTCGGATTCACGACCGCAACGCAGTCAGGCAACTCGGACTTGGGTTCATGGTGATCAAGCACGATGACATCCACGCCGCGTTTCTTGAGGTCGCCAACCTCGTGCACCGACGACGTGCCGCAGTCAACGGCGATGAGTAATTGCGGCCGATGTTGTTTGACACAACGCTCGATACTTTCGCGGCTCAAGCCGTAGCCCTCTGCCATGCGCAACGGCAAAAATAATTCCGGGATGGCGCCGTAAGCCCGCAACATTTCGTTAAGCAACGCCAACGAAGTCACGCCATCCACATCGTAATCCCCGAAGAGCACGATGCGTTCGTGTCGATCCAGCGCCACGAGAATACGCCAAACCGCCGCGTGCATTTGCGGCAGCAAAAACGGATCGGTCAATGAGCTAAGACGCGGCCGCAAAAAGTTTTCAACTTCCTCCGCGGAGTGAAATCCCTTTCGCGAAAGCAACCGCGCGACGCACTCCGACCCGCAGATTTCGCTCCAGGCGACCGCGCCGCCATTCAACTCCTCAGGCGGCGCAATGATCCATCGGTGCTGCACCGATCACTTTATTCGCGGAGAACTTCCTGACAAGATGGTACGAAGCGTTGGCAGGCGCTGGCCCACGATTGCGCTCGACAAACAGCATTTTTCAATTCAAAGAACAGCGCATGACAAAAGTAATATCCATCCTAGCAATTGGCACTTTGGCAATGGTAACCGCGGGCTGCGCAAACAACCCTCCGGGCGGCACGGCCGCGCAATCTCCCGCCGCGCAGAGAGATTACGAACTCTTGTCGGGAACCTGGCAATTAACTCGTGGCGTGGACAACGGAAAACCCGTGCCCGCAAGCGAGGCACGAAATACAATTCTCATTACCGATCGCAACACGTTCCGACTTCCGAAGGCAAGTCGGGCGGGAACATCTCCAGCCGGGCACTTCACGGTAAACCCGGATACCAGGCCCAAACAAGTGGACTCGATTGCAGAAGGCGGACCGAATGCCGGTCAGGTGACGCACGGGATATACGAGATCATCGACGCGACGCACTATCGCTCCTGCTTCGGCCCGCCCGGTGGCCCGCGCCCGACAGAGTTCCAGTCGCCTCCGGGCAGCGGACGGATTCTTCAGCACTGGAAGAAAATCGGACCTCCGCCTTCGCGTTAATTCCGTTATCAAGCCTATGCTGTGCGAAATCGCATTCGTTCGCTGGGCTACACGAGATCGAACTTGAGATCGCGTTTTTCAAGCAAGCCATGCCTGGCGCATAGGTTCGCGAACGTTCTCAGACCTTCTTTCTCTTCTTCACCAAAGCTGAATCGAAGATGTTCCCGATAATAGCGGCCGAGAAAATCGCGATCGAGCTGCTCTGAAGAGCCGGGGTCAGCGACCCCGGCTACAGCCTCCGCAATCAGCTCGTCGAGATTCGCAAGGTTTTCATTACGCAAAGTGCGAAGGCGGCTCGCGATCGTTTTCGCATTCGGGACTTCGGGGCGAATCAACCAGAGCGCGTAAACGAACGGAAGGCCGACAAGTTTCTTCCATTGCTCGCCGAGATCCCAGAAATGAAATTCGCTCGCCTGCTCCTGCCGAAAACGAATGGCTTGATCGCCAATCAGCAGACGCGCGCGATGGGTTGCCGGCAAGTTGCCGGCAACAGCAGGCTGGTAGCCTGCGCTCCCCAGAACGTCGCGCTCGCCCTTTATTTCAGATTTCCGGTTTGGGACTAAACGTGCCCGTGATCCGCGCTCAGCGAGTAAACAGCGCAGGAGATTGACCGCAGTTTGCGATGCAGGGTCGAGCTCGATTTCTTGGATCTGGGAAATGTCTCGGCGATGCGCCACGACGACACTGTAAACCGGGCCGTCGGATGAAATGGAAACGTCATCAACGATTCGATAAATCGGGTTGCGCAGAAATTCGAAACTGGATACCAGCGCCACATCGAGCTCACCTTTCGCCAATCGTTTGCAGAGCGCTGATGGATGATCGAAGTCCACCTCGCGGGGCCAGCCGCGAATGAGCGGACGCGCGTTCAGATATTTTACGCAGCCGATGCGGAGGATGTTCACAAAACGAATTGTGATCGGTGATCAGTGATCTGTGATCAGAAGCATGCGACTCCGATCACTGTTCACCAATCACTGATCACGTTCATCCTCAAGCGCAAACCAATTCGCGCTCGTCAGACTGGTCGATCCGCCTCGCACCGTTCAAATGCTGATAATAACTGTCGCGTTGCATGGGTACGCGGCCGGCCTCGCGGATGGCGTGTTCCAGTGCAGCCACGGTTTGCTGCTGCGGTGTTGTTGCCCCGGCCATGTGGAAAATCTTCTCCTCCAAAATTGTGCCGTGCAGATCGTCCACGCCGTAGCTGAGCGACACCTGCGCCAGCGGCAGTCCCAGGCTAACCCAGTAAGCGGTCAGATGGTCGATGTTATCGAGGTAAATTCGACTCACCGCGAGATTGCGAAGTTGTTCGAATGCGGAGGCGCGTTTGATGTTGGCAAGGACCCCGTGGGATTGGGACGGCTCGAACGCAAAGGGAACAAAGCCAGTGAACCCGCGCGTCTCATCTTGTAACTCGCGAAGCTGCCGCAAGTGATCCACACGATGAGCAGGCGTTTCGATGTGACCGTAGAGCATGGTGCAGGTGCTGCGGCCGCCCATCCGATGCCACATGCGATGCACATCGAGCCATTCGGCGGCAGTTTCTTTGCCGCGACAAATTTGATCGCGCACGACGGGATCGAAAATTTCGGCGCCGCCGCCGGTGATCGAACCGAGACCGGCTTCGCGCAGAGTCTCCAGCGTGTCGCGGATCGGCATGCGAAAGATTCGTTGAGACAAATGACGAACCTCGATCGCGGTAAATGCCTTAATGTGAAGCTGCGGATCAAGTGCGCGCAGACGACGCAAAAGATCGAGATACCACTCCTTCTTTAGCGTCGGATGCAGCCCGCCGACCATGTGAACTTCGGTGATCCCAAGGGGCAGCGCCTCACGCACGGCACTGATAATTTCATCGATCGCGTATTCGAAGGCGTGCGCATCACGCTTTTTAGCCGCAAAAGCACAGAACTGGCAGGAAAGGATGCAGATGTTTGAGTAATTGATGTAACGATTGTGAATGTAGGTCGCGTAGTCGCCGTTTTTTCGGTCGCGCAAAACGTTGGCGATCATTCCAAGCGCGTTCAGGTCGTTCGAGCGGTAAAGCGCGACCGCGTCGGCCTCTGAGATTCGCTGGGCCGCCTCAACTTTTTCGGCGATTGGCCTGAGTTCTTTTGGAATGAGCAAATAATTCATCCGGCTCCTACAACAACATGTTGGCGATCAAGAATGCACAAGGCGCTTCCAGCTTGCAACAAAAACCGTGGCATCAATGGAACATAGACCTCCAGGTCTGTGTGCCCAGCGGAGTTGCACTCCGCTAAAGCCGGAACAGCGGGTTTCAAACCCGCTTGGCGCACAGGCTTCAAGCCTATGTTCCAATCGGCTCGCGAAGCGAAAGAGGGAACCATTAGCTGTAGCGTGCGCTGTCCTCAGCGTCTCCCATGTCATCGCACGTGACGCGGCCAGGGACGTCCGCTGAGACAGCGGACGCTACGACCGCGCGACTTTCCAAGCTACAATTTTCGCAATGTCCGCCCGATGCTACCGTCTAATTGAGCGATGGCTGCTAGCGACCCAGGAAATCAAGGGAGATCGGAGGAAGACGCTGAAGACGTGCGGCTGATGCGGCTGGTGAGCCAGGGCGATACCAGCGCGTTCGAAGAACTGATTGAAAGGCATCAAGCCTTGGTGGCGGGCACGGTGGCGCGGATGCTGAGCAGCAACTCGGACGTAGAGGACATCGCTCAGCAGGTCTTTATTCGAGTCTGGAAAAGCGCCCGCCGATATGTGCCGCGCGCCAAATTCACCACGTGGCTGTTGAAAATCACGCGCAACCTGGTTTTCAACGAGCTGCGCCGTACAAAGCGTCACGCGCATGTTCCGCTTCAGTCAAAACCCGGCGCCGAAGATCCGCCTCTGAAGGATGAGACGAATCTCGGGCCGGATGCGTCTCTTTTGGAGTCGGAACTTCAGCGAACGATCGAGGACGCAATTCTCCAGTTACCGGAAACCCAGCGGATGGCACTGGTGCTGCGGAGGTATGAGCAGCTCAGCTACGAGCAAATCGCCGAGGTTCTCGATCTCTCCGTTCCCGCTGTAAAAAGCGTACTCTTTCGCGCGCGCTCAGAACTCCGCTCACGGCTGAGCAAGTACCTTGGGTAAAACCGGCTTCACGATTTACATGAATCTCGCGCGTCTCGCGATTCTTGAACCTCACTCGGGGATAGGAAAATGACGAATGACGAAATAATGACAAAGCTCGAATGATCGAATGACCCATTAATGTGTCACGAATCCTTCGTGCTTCGACATTCGCCCGCCGCGCCGTAGCGGAGCGAAGGCGGGTGCTTCGTCATTTCTCAATCACCCGGCCCCGGACACGCTTGATCTGGCTATGATGCGTGAGCACGTGAACACGTCCGTCGCTGCCACGAAAAAATGCACTCAGCAACCAACTGACGATCGAAATGATAATCGCGCCGAAAAACGCGCGCCAGAAACCGGGAACTTCAAAACACTGCACTATCTCGCCAACGAACTTCAACATCAGCGCATTAATAATTAGAATAAAGAGGCCAAGGGTGACGAGAATCAACGGTAGGCTCAGTAACAAAAGCACAGGACGAATAAAAGCGTTCACAATACCGAGCAGAAGCGACGCGCCCAGCAGACAATCGATGCGGCCCCCGTAGTTGATGCCCACAACCGGTGCAGCCACAAATACCGCGACCGTCGTCACAATCCAACGGAAAACAAGATGTCTCATAGGAAAAAGTTATCCTGATTTCTGGTTCGACCAAACGCCTGCGAGAAACTGCTTGCGGATCGTTGGATGCGCGTTAAACGAAATGAAATCATCAACACCAATCAATTTGTGCCGAAAAAGATCAAAATTGTCCAAAGCAAAAATCAAACGTCGCCAGAAGCTGCCGGATCGCCCACTGAAGTGAAGCCCAGCAAATCGTCTCGCGCGCAGCGTCCACCGACGAGTCGAAAAAGCGCCGGACCAGTTCCCAAGAAAAGTCCACCTTCGCAAAAAGCAAAAGCCACGATGCCTCCCGAGGCGGGAACAACAGCGGAGCTATCGGACGAACAAATTCGTTTGCGCGCGTACTTCATTTCCGAGCGACGCCGAAGGTTTGCACTGCCGGGTGACGCGGAGTCGGATTGGCTTGAGGCGAAGCGACAATTGCTGTCCGAGGTTGGTCACCGCTGAGCGAACAGGCAATAACCACGAATGGAAAACGCTCTGGCCGATTTGGCGCAGGCTCTGCGAGAACGCCTCGCCATCATTCACGACGAACAAAGCCGCCGCGACGAGGCAAAACACATCGCGCGATTGCGCGCGGTCTATGAAAAGATCGACCAGTTGCAGGCGGCGCTTCCAAATCCAGTTGATCCTCGGCTGGCGCATTATCTCGAGCGTAAGAGTTACGACAAAGCCCTCGAATATCTGGAAGGAAGGGACGATTGACCACAATCGTCCTTGGGCGATTCGGTGAATCGCCCTACCGCGAGTACAGCTCGACGATCAGCTGTTCGTTCACGATGGGCTGCATCTCTTCCCTAGAGGGGATGCGCGCGACTTTGCCGCTGAGCGCATCGCGATCGACCGTTAACCAGTCAGGCACGGGAACAATCTGCGTCAGATCAAGGTTCCGCAGCACCAATTGGCGCGATTTCGGTTTATCTTTGATCGTGATCGCGTCGCCCGCCTTCACGTTGTATGAAGCGATGTTCACGGTGCGCCCGTTCACGACCACGTGGCCGTGCGACACAAGCTGGCGCGCAGCGCTGCGGGTATTAGCGAGGCCAAGGCGGTAAACGACATTATCGATACGCGTCTCCAATAGTTGAAGAAGTGTTTCACCTGTCACACCGCGCTTCTGCAGCGCCTTCTCGAAAATCCTCCGAAATTGCCGCTCGAGAAGCCCATATTGGTAGCGCAGCTTCTGTTTTTCGCCCAGCGCAATCGCGTACTCCGATTGTTTGCGGCGGGAACCTCTCGGGCCGTGCATGCCGGGCGGATAATTCTTCCGCTCCAATGCCTTGGAGGAACCGAAAATCGGCACCCCATAGCGCCGGCTTACTCTCGTTTTTGGTCCTGTGTATCTGCCCATTTCAGAAAGTTGAGGGTTGTTAATTGAGAGTTGAGAGCATCAGACGCGGCGTTGTTTCGGCGGACGACAACCGTTATGCGGCACAGGAGTAACGTCGCGAATGACGGTGAGGTCGAGTCCGATTGCCTGCAACGCGCGCACCGCGGATTCGCGTCCGGCTCCTGGGCCTCTGACTAATACTTCCACTTCTTTCAGCCCGTGGCCCATCGCCTGCCGCGAGGCGTCCTGCGCGACCATTTGCGCCGCATAAGCGGTGCTCTTGCGCGAACCCTTGAAGCCTACCTTGCCGGCGCTCGACCACCCAATCACGTTGCCTTTCATGTCGGTAATCGTCACGATAGTGTTGTTGAAGGTCGCCAGCACGTGCGCAATGCCTGAATGAACGTTCTTACTGCCTTTGGCTTTGACGACCTTTGGTTTCTCAACCTCAGCCGTAAGTGAAAGGCTCTCGGTCGCCGTCGCAACAGGCGTCGGCTCTTCTTTCTTTTTCTTGGCAGCCTTTTTGACCGGCTTGACTGCCGGCTTGGCCTCTGGAGCTGCCGGTTTGGGGGCCGTCTCCTTAGAAACTACATCACCTGGATGCTCTTCACCGGCCACTGTCGTAGCCTCGCCTTCCGATGACTCCGCCGGAGCCGGCGTCGATTCCGGCTCGTTCGTTTTCGGTTCTTCCGGACTTGCGTTGGTTGGATTCTCTGGCTCAGGCATAATTCTAATCAGTTCTTAAACTTTGCCGGCTTTGGCTTCCGGGTTGCGGATCACACCTACCGTCTTGCGTGGCCCCTTGCGCGTCCGTGCGTTTGTGGAAGTGCGCTGGCCGCGCACGGGCAGGCCTTTCCGGTGACGGATGCCTCGATAAGAATTGATCGCCTGCAGACGTTTCAAGTTACTTTGCACGTCGCGACGTAGATCGCCTTCAATCTTGATCTTGTTGTTCGTGATGGCGTGAATGATTTCGTTCAGCTGCTGCGGGGTAAGATTTTTCGCGCGAATGTTCGGGTCAATATTTGTCTGCTCAAGAATGCGCCTGGCTGTGCTAAAGCCGATTCCGTAAATGTATGTAAGTGACGCTTCGATGCGCTTGTCCGCTGGAATTTCAACTCCTAGTAATCTTGGCATGGTAAGAGGTTAAGAGGTTACAAAGTTAAATCGGTAAATCACTAAATCACTGAATCGTTAAATAAGCTCATCCCTGGCGCTGCTTATGGCGCGGGTTCTTGCAGATCACGCGCACAACGTTCTTGCGCTTCACGATCCTGCAACTCGCACAAAGTCTTTTTACTGATGGTCGTACTTTCATAATAATCCGGGAAATTACCCGTGGCGTCTGACACAGACGCCCTACAGCGTCATTTTTGGCGATAAGTAATTCGCCCTTTCGACAAATCGTAGGGTGAAATCTCTAGCATAACTTTGTCGCCTGGCAAGATCCGAATGAAGTGCAACCGCATTTTCCCGGAG
>Ga0193735_1000150_pt1 | contig 22350 bp, 23 predicted proteins | sample U1m2metaG_FD_145080 | JGI IMG/M metagenome (GOLD analysis project Ga0193735, IMG submission 145080) | Soil microbial communities from a riparian zone of the East river system, Colorado, United States - U1m2 | ecosystem: Environmental > Terrestrial > Soil > Riparian zone | place: USA: East River... | reverse complement strand
CCTTACGTGGTCGTGGGGGGAGGTGCACCTGAGGTAGTAGTTTCTAAGAAGTTGAGAGAATGGTCCAGCTCACTTGCAAGCCGTCAACAGCTAGCTGTTGAGAAATATGCCGATGCGTTAGAATCGATTCCACTAACTTTGGCAGAAAATGCTGGTATGTCTTTGGTAGACGCACAAGCTGAATTGCGCACAAAAAGTCAAACGACAGAAAAACCTAGGTTTGGAGTCGATATCTTCAAGGGAAAAATTGTGGACTTATCGTCAAGAGACGTTTATGAACCACTCTCAGTTAAAAATCAGGTCATAAATTCAGGAACGGAAGCAGCATGTATGATATTACGCATAGACGACGTAATATCTGCAGGTGCGCCCAAAGGTGCTCCGAGTCCATCCGCAGGTGGTGGATACGCCGGCATGCCTGAATAATGAGGTAATCAAGGAAGCATTAGAAGTTTCAACAATTATCTCGTATTCATCAACAGCGAATACTAACGCGACACAGGTCAAATCTAGAAATATAAATCAAAAACCCTGATGGCTGCATTCTGAGACGAAGCAAATTATCTAACGATTAGGTTACAATTAAAATTAAAAATGGTAACGCTAATAATACAGATATGACTATTGCCGATTAGGGTATCGAGGAAATGCAGAGAATTGAAAACACTCCGAAGACTAAAGAAAGAATATTCCTGTTATGTGACCAGTGTCTATGGACAGTAACTTGTCTTAACAAGAAATACCTGGAAGAACTATTAGATATTTCGGATACTGAGTATAGTTGCCCTTCGTGTAAGCAAGACGAATTATCAAGTTTTCCAATCACTGAAAACGACTCATTCAGATATAATTATTCCAAGAGCAGAGGACTTGAGATAACGTTTGGAATCGAAAAATGACCCAAAGGTCTGGCTGTATATCAAGTCAGCCTGACTGAAATTCAAATGCCTTTTAAATTAACATCTGCAAATCATAATTGCCTCATTCCTTACTTACCATTCATCGTCTTGTTTCTTGTATTTTTGCTTAACCGCAGTCCACGCCGCTTTGTGAGCGACTTCTTCAGCGCTTGACTTTTACCTCCTCGTGCTTTTTGAGGTCCATCACAGTTTTCTATAGATTTTCTACAAACATATCGGATTCATTTTAGGAATCAGTGGGATTCATTCTAGTTGTTAGAATGGTTGCTCAAGAAGCTCGAGAATAACAAGGAAACAGATAGTCATGCTGCCATTTGTCCAGTGTATTTTTCAGCATGTTGCTTTCCGTCATCAAATACAACCTTTCCAGCATCTGAATGTATTCTGAATGACTTTTGGTGTGACATTCCAACCTTTGTGATTAAATAGGTACTAAATCATACTTGATTTTTAGTCCGGGCTTAAGAACCCTCTCTTTTTATCAACTACATATTTACTTGTCCATTAACTACGTTGTCATTAAGGAATAATTATTTGAATTTTTTCCTGTTTGATTTAGATATTTTTAAAAGGTTTCTGGCCTGTTCTATACCAGTAACAGGTAAACTATTGGAATCTATGAGTCCAATTTGTACTAATAGTGATGCTTGATCCCAATAGATGTGTTCATGTAATATCTTATTTCCTTTAAATTTCATAACTACTACATGTGGAAGCTCAACGTACTTACCACTTGGACGAATTCCAGGCAACATTGATTTTATTTCTATATCGTGAGTGAAGCTTAAAATGAGCTCATCCACAACCTGATCTTTACCAACAGTTCTTGAAATGCGAGTAATCTTCGTGTCATTGGGCATTTTGCCAACAAACTGATTTTCATAAAAACTAAATACATTATCAAAACCAACCCCTCCTGTCAATATCGGTACATTATGTACAATAGGTTCATTTACCATGGTCTTCATAGTTGCCTCTACATCATGATCAATGAATTCATATTTTACATGTTTATCAAAAATGTCTCCCAAGTTTTTACGTTTTTTCTGCTTCAGCTTACTCATTTTACTAACTATGTCCTTACGGTAAACAGCTATGACAAACTTACTAATTTCCTTTTCGATAACCTTCTAACAAGACGCATTTCCGTTCCAATTGTCTTACTATTCAGCTAGTCTATCATTGCTAGTGTGCCAGTGGTTCTGTCACCATATCCCAAAAATGGATTACATACACTAGTGTATTGCATCCCACCGCAATCGCACCTTATTGGTTTCTCAACAAGAATTTACTCCATGAGGTGTAACTAGTTATCTACCTGGTATAAATGATTGTTCTTACTATCTAAAACGTATGCTTTATTAGTAACGTGATTAACAGCTAAATTTCCAGTATAGAATGTTTGAATCTTATTTTCGATGGATCCCTTCTCGAGATTTACCCCAAGAATAAAACTTCATGAATATCTCTATATGTTACTTTACTTCTACGCGAACAAAGCCTACAAACAACCACTTAGGGATTACCTCATTTTAGGAGACGCCTATTGGTGGTCTTTTGTCTTGACTATGTTCCAAGGATTTGTGATAGCTTAGCATATACCAAGTCTCAAAGATTTTTCCACATATCTCACATTTCAGTTTCTTTGGATGTGGTGTATACACAGATTGCTCTGCGATCGACATTTGCATATAATATAGTGAGCATAACAGATAAGGTTTTCAATCAACCGTATAGGAAAATTAGAAGTTGGCTAAGCGGACAATATCAAGTATCTGACATAAATAACTGACTATATAAAATCAGATATGTCTTTATCAGAAAAAAATAGTTCACAGCTGAAAAGGAATAAGACTCTAGTCGAATTATTTGTAGAAGAAATTTTCAATAAACACAATTTGTCAGCGACCGAAAACTATCTGAATCCTGTCGCAGGAAAAGGAAGCGAAGGATTCAAACAATTCTTGAGCGCATTCTTTAAAGCGTTTCCTGATTGGTGTGCAGACATAGAACGGATAGTCGCAGAGGATAATCTTGTAGTTATATTCCTTAACGGGAAAGGTACCCACCAGGGAGAATTTCACGGAGTGGCACCTACTCACAAACGAGTAAACATTAGATCTGCTGATCTATATAGAATAGAGAATGGCATAATTATTGAACATCGGGATGTTGTAGATCAACTGAATTTATTGCAACAGACAGGTGCTATAATTTAAATCATAAAAACACAATAAATAATACCATGCCTTCGTTATAATGATACTCACAACTACCTACGGTTTTGAAGTTTTACTCCCCGCTGATTTACAGTAGCTTGCATTTATCACAAAACGATCACTTTTGTGCCACCTTCCAACACATTAATTATCGCATTGATTTTCCAGATATTTTAGGGCTAAAATAAGCGTTACTGACCACATATTCCAATAACAGCTAGTTCTTTGAATAAATGATGTACTGTTGAATAGATGAATATTCTGATTGGATAGTTACAAAGTTACAAAGATTGTAACCAAAAGAATCTTAGTGCACCAAGCATAATACTTGATATGTAGATTGACTGTCAAAAGCCAATTAAACAACTGATGGGAGGTGTCATAGGTATTTGCCTGAACAAGTAACAGCCAATAAACCTATCAGTTGCAATTATTATTGTTACTTTAATAAAGATTAGATAATTATTTATTTATGAATTGCGAGATTAAATAGCACTTCTCATTAACTGGTGGGAGGGCTATTGTTTTTTTATTGTTATTCAAATATCCGTAGCCGCTACGATTGTCGTATCTGACAATTTACTATACTAACGCAGACATTTCATTACTGTGCGGCGAGCAACGAATCCATGTTCAACCTGTTGCAGCAAGGTCCTACAGTCGTGTCACTCAGATCAATGGAGGAAAGACTATCAATAATAGAGCAAGGTAGCAATAGCAACAGCAACAGTAAGGAGCAAGTAACAACAAATTGAAGAAAATACTCGATAGCTTCATAGATAGACTACATAAGAAGCTGATAGACGTAGGATCGGAATCAAATGTTCAATCCAATTCTAGAGACCAGTCAGAACAGCAACAGCAGTCAGAACAGCAACAAAAACAAAACCAGACCAGCATCATTCATAGAAAGAAAGGTGTAAAAGATAGGAAAGGAAAGAGACATAGATATATGCAGAATACGAAATCCCCAATTCTCCCAAACGATATCGACAAATATGTGACACATCATTATGCCGACAATAACGGGGTACGCATACACTACGTCACGATTGGCGAAGGACAGACATCGATCATCATGATCCATGGCTTTCCCGATTTCTGGTATACCTGGCGTAACCAGATGATCGCACTGATGTCTAAGTATCAAGTTGCCGCAATTGACTTGCGTGGATATAACCTAAGCGATAAACCACAAGGCGGTGAGTATTATCTAATGCTTCACTTGGTAAGCGATATCCAGGCCGTTATGCGCCACCTTGAAAAGGACAAAGCTATCATCATGGGTCACGACTGGGGTGGAGCTATTGCTTGGTTTTTTGCCATGTATTTTCCGACCATGACCGAACGCCTGATCATTCTCGATTTTCCTCACCCTAGCGGTTTCATTCGTGAACTAGCACAAAACCCACAGCAGCAAAAGCAGAGTGCTTACGCACGCGACTTTCAGCAGGAGGGAGCTCATAAGCACCTCACTCCAGAATCGCTCAGTGCCTGGGTGCACGATCCTGTCGCCCGAGAACGCTACATTGAGGCTTTTCGGCGTTCAGACTTTGAGGCAATATTGCAGTATTACAAACAGAACTACCCACGTCAACCTTACCAGGCCTTACCAGGTATTGACCTTACCCAAGTCAATAAAGTACAAGCCCCCGTCCTACAGATTCATGGTTTGCAGGACCAATGGCTGCTGCCCGGCGGTTTGAACAGCACCTGGGAGTGGCTGGAAAATAGCTGGACCCTACTCACAATTCCGCAGGCCGGTCATTTTGTCCAGCACGATGCAGCCGATCTCGTTAGCCGCACCATTGAAAACTGGCTGACGTTATAGGCTATTAAATAGCACTAATAGTACCAATACTACACGAGAGACTAAACCATTAGTATTGATATTAGCAGTCTATTAGCAGGCAGCGGCAGACTTTTAGGCTGGTCTACCTAGGGGGATTCAATTTCCATCAGACTCTTTTATAACTTGTGATAGATGGGGTAAATTCAATTATACTCGTATCAAGATTGTTTTCCATCTCCTTGTATTCATTAAACCTTCAGTGGTATTTCTAGACTTACTTCTCACCAAGTCTGTTGAAATAATTAACAGAATCTTTACTGTGTGTAGAGGAATCAAGGGAGACCACTACGTAAAAATTAATGTACTCGAATATGTCCAAATGGGTTAATGAAGGGAAAATAAATGGGAGGAGACTGTGTTTGAGGGTCTTGGAAATGCACCGAAAGCTTTCATAGCCTCATTTAAAGGAGAAAAAATGGGCAAGATACTTGTTAGGATCTGAATTGACTTGATGGTCTAACAGATTAACATCTATGATTGTTACTTTAATCAGAGAGCATATTTTACAGATAGTTTATTATGACTCACTAATTCATAGAAATGGTAATTACTGACGTTCCAACAAACGTCGATCCCAGTTACCACATGTTGCAGCTGCTTCGTAAGTGCTTTCCAAGAAAGATAACAAGATATCATCAGGTGACTCAGCAGTACGGACTACGTCGTATGGTAACAAGTATTCTCCCAGTTCCTTATGGTAGAAAGCTTCAGCGGGCTGTGTTGGGCATTGGCTAAATCCATCAGGTTCTGGATAAGTATAGGCATAGAAAACTGGTTCATCAATTGGACCGCCACCAGGCCAGAAACCGCAACTACTCACTTCATGTGAATAGGCCTCAACTGCAACGAAACGGGCAACGTTTGGCGCCCCTGGGTGGGAAGGTGCCATACGTCCTGAAAACCGAGTAACGGCCAAATCAAATGCTCCCCAGAAGAAATGAATTGGACTCACTTTACCGCTATATCTGCAACTAAATTTAGTAAACACTCTATTGGCCTGTGTCAGTATTCGCCAGAATTTCTGTGCATATTCTGGATCATAGGATGCGTGTTTCTCATCCTTTTCAAATGGGGTTCTATCTGCCACTTCCACTGGCGTGGTCCAAATTTTTATGGGCATACCAAGAGAGGTAAGTGCGTCCATTGTATTTTGATAAAAATCGGCGACTGTACGAGGTTGCAGAGCGATTGTTTTAGGTGGTTGGTCAGTCGTTTCAATTACAAGCATGTGATCGATAAAATTGAAGTCTATTTGTAGAAGCTGGCCATTGTAGTGCATTGTGGACGTTGTGAGTCCTCGTGGTGATACATATAGAGCAGTGTTCCACCAATGATTCTGCATAGGCGTGAGTGCGAGCCTGATTTTTCCGACTATTTGCGTCCACATATGGAGCGTAGCGTATGTCTCTTTCCACTTCGACAACGGTAGTGCTGGCCACGCATTTTTAGTCATTATGACCAACTTGAAAGCCTCCGCATAGATGAACCGCGTGAGCGAATGGCTATCTTACTGCCACAAGTTTGGCTAAGAATGGTGTTCAAGTCGCTCTTGGCAAATATAACGTAACTTAAGAGAATTTGGGCAAGACGGCATTTCATAATTTGATCCCTAATTATATTCACATTTGAAATAGATAAAGAGAGCTATGACTATTGCCTATACAAAACTCGAAATTGTCTTTCGCCCCAAAGTATAATGGATTAGGCAAACACAATTCGATGAATTCCGTTTATCTGTGAGCATGAAGAATTGCTAAATTTGTCCAAAAAATAAGAGCAAGCAAATCGAAAGAGAAAATGACAAAAATAAAAAAATTAAAAGGAATTCATGTTCTTGTATCAGGCTCAGTGGGCCCGCCTGGCGGAGAGCTCTCATCTCGACGGTTGTACATCGCGGTAACTAAACCTCCCAAGAATCCTATTAGCCCTGTAGCAAATGGTAGTACGTCTTTGGTTGCGTCGGGCCTCGGAACAAATATAGAAACGAGCATAAGAAGGGTTCCAGCGCCAACGGTAAAGGTTACTATGTTCCCTAGTGTAGTAAATCCCCTGGTCCAAGACCGCTGCCACCAATGCTTGTCATAATTGTCTTTCGACATCTGCCCGAATATTCAATTATGTAATATTTATCAATTGCGAAATACTTAACAATTCTTTGGAAAGTGTAATTGCATAATTGTAAACAACTGGAATGACCGCAGTTTGACCGTTAATATTGTCGAAAGTTGCTATATGGATAAGGTGTTAAAATTATAACAACAAGGAACACTTGGATGTTTTAGCATTGGCGGGAATAAAATTACTTACACTCAATCTACCGAATATTTCAATCGATGTCTTTGGGTATCAATCCTTTAGTGTACGCTTTTAAAAAATCGTTAATCTCCAAAACTAGTAAATTAGTGTGATTTAATCAGGTTTAATCTAATGTAGAACAATATAACTCAATGTAATTTGTTCCTGGAGGTAAAGAATCGTTAACCACCATAGTTAAAGCTTAGGTTGTACCGAAATAAACGGAGGTGGAAGGACTGCAGTCTGAGGAAATGGTTGAATTTAGGCTAGGTTCTGTTGACGGAAACACCGCACAACTAATAAAAAAAGTGATATATAATGAGGATATTGGTTTTGTCTCATTTAGAGAGAATCCATCTGACGACAATGTACTAGACATTTGTGTTGAAATAGAACCTTGGAGAAAGGACTTAATTCACCTATGGCATAGTGAGGAGAAGCTACCTCTTGACGATTAATATCGATGTTCAGTTGATAAAATACCTTTTAAGAAAAGAAATCAGCAGGGACAAATGGAATGATGAACAAAGCCCAGCAAACCAGTCCCTGCTGGCTCATGAGCATTATAAAATTACCAACAATGTCATAAAACTTTTTTTACTTTTTATTTTCTAATCTTTAGCTGGTATGCGTCTAATTCATCTTTGACTCTTTGAGACTGCTGACAATTTATTATTATTTATAACGTAAGTTATCATTTAGTCAGCGATGTTTAATTAATTATTAAAGGAAGGAATGCGACCTTCTTGTATGAGTCGAGAAGCTGGTTTATCCATTGTATTATACATAATTATTATCTTATTTGTCGTTCTGCCTAACTTTCAGCAAGACGCCTATGCTCAGCCTAAATTACTTCCCGTTATTCTCTTGCACGGGTCTTTTGAGGATGCAAGCGTATGGGATACGTGGGAGAGCCTCTTGAAACAAGATGGCATTACCTTTTTTACAGTAAGATTTGCCAATGATGACAAATGTGGTTCAGCGGCTAGCCATGCTATTGAGTTACAAGAGACAGTTCAAAATATTTCACAGTTAACGGGTTCTGAAAAAGTAAACATCGCAGCTCATAGTAAGGGAGGCTTAGATGCACGAGCCTATCTGTCTAAAGGTGCAGACAATGTAGCTAATCTGATTATGATTGGGACTCCAAACGCTGGGTCGCCGCTTGCCTTTTCGAATAACTTTTGTGCCCCAGCAGTCTGGGATTTGAGACCTGGGGCTACCGTCGATGAAGCTCCCAGAAATCCTCACACGAAATACTACACAATTAGCGGAGATTGGTTGCCATTAACAGGCGGAAATTTCTACATTCCTGGTCCTGATGATGGACTAGTATCCGTATCATCGGTCGAATCCAAGAGTTATTTCGATAGTCTTGGACGAACTCATAATAACCATATGGATTTACTCGGACCTCAAGAATATGGTATGGCAAGAGGTACACTAATGGGTAAGTAGTGGAATAAAGTAGATGAGTGCTTACATGTTACTAGCAAGGAGATTCAAGAGAAAGTCTGGAATTTAGCTGTTAAAAATAAGGAATTTGCAAGGGCTTGGTATAGGTCTATAGATGAGTGGTACTTAATTCACACCATCTACAGACAAATTATTTTTAGATTGAAATTAACAAAAAAAAGACTATTTACCATACGGCGGACAAAATAATATAATTTTGCATACTCTAAGTGGACGAACCAATCTCATAATACTAATAAATTTCATAAAGCGAATAATTCATGGATTCAAGCATTAAAACAAATGACTCCGCGACCATGAAAGAAGGGTTCGAGTCCCACTCTCGGCGTTTTACTTAAACTTGATGACTATAATTGTATTTAGTATTAAATGATTGGCAATTGTCAGTATAGATTGGATGTTCAGGATGGGGATAGTAGCATTTGACTAGACGCAAGGACGACTCAGATAAACCTCTTGTTCTCACTCCCAGCGAAATTGATGAGATTCTTTCGAAGAGATTGATTGCGAATTTGGCCACGTTTGACAACGATGGTGGCATTCACCTGCTACCAATGTGGTTCTTGCGAAAGAACAACGACATTTGCATTCCAACTTCTACCCAGACACATAAATATAGAAACCTCAAGGCCAGACCATACGCATCCGTAATGATAGATGTATCGCGAGAGGGACTGAACCTCAAAGGAGTATTAATCAGGGGTACGATTGAGCTCGTTCATGGAGAAGAAGCTCAGAGGATTAATCGTTCAATTCATTTAAAATATGTGAAGCCAGAAGCACTGAGTGACACCACAGTAGCTTCTTACCTCTCTAAAGGCGACAACGTTACTGTGAGGGTTCATATGGACGACATCATTAGCTGGAACTTGGCCGATTCGAAACCAGGAAAAGCTGTGCATCTCGGTGGTTGGTTCTATTCATTAGATGGATAGGGTGCGGTAATGAATAAATTGTGGCTACATTTGATAGTAACCACGCTACACTGTAGTTTCAACTAATATAGTATTACTGTCATTGTTAGTTCCCGAGACAGGAACCTATCCCACAGTGAATCAAAGATTATTCCTAGAATGCCCTACAGATGCAAGACAGCAGTCTTAAAATTGTGTCAAAAACAATTTGCACTCCATTGGGCCCACACTATAGCGTGTGTTTATTATGTTCCCTTATTAATACAAAATGTGCAAGTCACACGGCCACAACAATACTATCTAAATCACAAGAATAAGAATAGCGGACCATTTTCACGCTTTCAATATGCTATAAGGTCTGAGGAGACAAGAAGGAAATATGTTAGACGACTAGAGATTTTCTTTGATTTTTACCAGATTAGGGGAGATACCATAGAACAGAAAGCAGAGGATTTCCTGAAAATGACAAAAGGTAAAAAAGGTCTAGAAAATACAACTGATTTAATTTTAAATTACATGTCATATCATATCGATAGGGCTACAAAGAAAACAATATCAAAATCAACTGTTCGCAACTTCTACAAACCAATTAAATTATTCTGTGACATGAACAACCTAATTTTTAATGCCAAGGTAGTAACAAGAGGAATGCCTTCTGGACCTGAAAATGCCAACGATAGGATCCCCACAATGGATGAAATACTACAGGTCCTAAAGTATCCCGATAGAAGGATTAAACCCGTTCTGTTAACGATGATATCTTCAGGAATAAGAATTGGGGCTTGGGAATGGTTGAAATGGAAAAACATTATTCCTATTTATAATGAAAATACCGGAATTATCATTGTTGCCAAGATTATAGTTTATGATGGTGAACCTGAATGCTATTTTTCCTTTATTACTCCTGAGGCATATAATGCGTTAAAGGAATGGATGGATTTTCGTTCACAACAGGGGGAAACAATAACAGGTGAATCCAGGCTAATGCGTGATATTTGGAATACTGGAAAAATAATGATTAATTCAAAAGAATCAAATCTCAAAAAAGGAACCTGTGGTATTGTTTCTATACCAAAAAAAGCAGATGCAAATGCAATAAGACAAATCTTTACAAGGGCTTGGAAGATTCAAAATGTCCGTCCATCTGACAACAATATAAAAAGACATGAATTCAAATCGACACACTGCTTTAGAAAATATTTTGAGACTCATGCCATGGAATCAATGAAACTTTTGAATGTAAAAATACTAATGGGCCATGACACGGGACTTGAAAAATCGTATTACAAGCCTGACGAAAAAACCCTCCTGGAGGACTACCTTAAGGTTGTGGACTTGTTAACTATTAACGAAGAAAACCGCTTAAGAAAGAAGGTTGAAATGCTGAGATTTGAAAAGAACAAGATGGACGTCCTATTCAATGAGTTCGAAGAAATGAAGAAAAGAATCGGCATGAAATAAAACAAAATTCAAATTTGGAGTCGGTGCCAGTGTGTCGGATAAAATCGTCCATATCGTCCGATCGTCCGAAAAGCCTATTTTGAGCACGATTTTGACCATTATTTTCGGACGATATTGTGGACGCTACTTTAGTCACGGGACTTATCATGTTAATAAAATAATTTAATCAGGTAGTTATCAGATAATTAGTAATCGAGTAATAAGCGAACTTAATATACTCAGTTACATGCATGAATGAGACATGAAATCAATATTTCATATTGCCTTAACAAAGTTACGCAAATCTAATAAACCCCTAGACTGGTGCCCTTGTATGTCCTCTTTAAGAAGAAAGGAGGGAAACAATCACTTTGGGTGAGCAGAAAGAAGGTATTGCTGAACTAGAAGAACTCAATCAACAGAGTGCAAAATTAGCAGAAACATATCGCAGAATTTTTTATAAAGTAGATCCTGCTTTAGTTTTCGATCTCGTTACACGTTTGCAACAAGATCCAAAAAATCCAAAACCAATGTATACTGTTGAAGTGTTCACGAAAGATGGAACAGATCCACAGAAATCAAGAGATCATATATTGCAGACGACTGGATCAGTTCCTGCCATCTTTGATAAGGGTACTCACTACGTCTCACATCACCGTTTGAACCTAGAAATTCTAAAAAAACTGAATGACATAGACTATGTTTTGGAGGTTATGGGCGATTATACTGGTAGTGGAGCATCAATCGGGCCACAACATGATTTAGGTGATTGGAAGAAAATAAAAGACAAAGTAACTCATAAGTGACACATTATATAAAGAAAAAATAAGATGCGCGGACAAAATGTCCCAAACAAACACGATACTATCTGTTCTATACGATAAAGTCAGTCTATTTATCTATTGAACTTAATTAATTAATTTATTCAATATCAAATATCTTCAAACTTAATCTTAATGCATCTAAGTCAAAATGGCAATGGATAATAAGATAGTATTGGCACCGGTTGATAGTAAATGACAGAAGGAAAACTTCTTGATGTAAATAACAGAGCAGACTTTGAGGATTTCTTCAATCAGGCCGTTGACCGTATGGTTGAAATGTTCAAAAAAGAGGATCATGCTATACTACCACATGCAATATTATTTTTAATTGAAGGTGGTATTATAAAATATATGACGATAACTTTCCCTGATCCAGATCACTATATAATAAATGGACGAATACAGAATTTTCCTCCGGGAATATCCAATGTTCCACCAATGGTGATCATCACCGACATTATAGAAAAAAGTGGCGCTGAAGCCTATATACATATATCACAGGTTTGGATCAGAAAGAATCCACCGACTAAAGAAGAGTCGATAAATGATGATAAACCAGGGGTTATTGGTAGTTTACCAGTATCCGAACGTAGAGAAGTTCTTTCATGTGTTGGCAGAACTAAGGACGGGAAACAGACTTTAAGTAGATTTTTCGAAATGAAAAGAGATGTTCCCGGTGGCGATCATAGTAAAGTGTTAGATATGGTAAAAATGGAAGGTTGGGAGGTTAGTAAAGGTGGTTTAGGAGTGAATAAATAATGAGTCTATGCTATGATTTTCAAAAGTGGAGCGTCTTAACCATGTTGGCTATACTTACAGTCTGTTTAGTAGGTATGATTAATTTGGTATATGGTCAAGAATATGATGATCGAAATTATACGAAAGACTTGACTACTAAGGAATTGTAAAAGTTCTGTTTATGATAAATCAGCTACATTGTATATTTATCATAAGTGTACTTGACTAGATCTTATATGTTCTAAGGACAAGCATATTACGTTGTTCTTCAAAAAGAGCCGTTTAGATGTTAGTACTCTAGTGCATGTCACCAGCGTTAATGCACTTAGAAAATTAGTAAAACTTGAAAGTCGTATTGTAAAAATTTCTCCTCAGGGTTATAAAATGTCTAATGGAGTAGAGTTTTGTAGTGTCGGATTAAAGGGGATGCATGGGATAGATTATTCAATACAAGCATACGGAAAAGAGGCTTTACAATTACATAAGGAAGCCTCAATGGTCATGCAACCGCCAATTATTAAGAAAGAATCCACAAGTAGTTTAACTGTCAAAACTGGTGGGTCATTGGAAGTGCTAGAAAATTGACCCACCAGAATGAAAACCTAGTTTTTGGAATTAACTAGATTTACTATATGGACAACTAACAATAAATAATTTAACGGAACTTAGTTCCGCTTCTAAATCAAAGAAGCACACTAGGTCTTTTCTCTTTTATCAAGGTACGCTTCAAGTGATTCTATTATGAAAATACCCTCCAAGGTGGTCAAGGTGGAAAAATGTGATTAGGGGTTAGATATTCAAATTGTAAATAAAAAATTTACAAAATTAGTCTCTCATCAAACGTTTTTATTTAATGTCAAGTTACAGTTCATTTAGTTATGGAGTACGGAAAATGCCTGTGGCATCTAACAGAAGCCGGAACTGTAGAAAAAGCACTACAATGTAGTTCCAAGGCATCTAGGAATGTTACTTCTATGAGGGATTTAACGACAGTAGACTTGTGCGAGAGGCACTACAAGAGTGTAATCGCTTGGGTTGATGAATAATTAATTTTTTTAATACCCCTCTGGCGTGATGCTTTTTCACGGCGCCTTTTTAACATTAGGAGAATTTGGAAAGATTTCAGGCTCTCCTTATAGCCCAAACAAGCATAAATATGATCCAGATTACTAGGACAATAACTCCAATAATTATGAGAATGTCTCCGATAGTTCCAGCTGGATATGGAATCGGAGAATATAGTAAAACTGCGCCAATTACAAGAAGGACAATTGCTAGTATTAGCAGGTTTTGGTGACCAATTGTCGTATTAAGCACCTTCACCTTCACCTGACTTTTCTTCATGATATAATATTAATTGCGTAATGGTAAACATGACATATCATTATATGATAATATCAAATTCCACTGAATGTGACAGCATCGTCAAATGGTATGATTCGCATAATTGGCAATTTGTTACCGAAAAGGATGGGAAGATCGTCCTTACGTTTGGGAATAATATGACAGCAAAAGAAAAAGCATTTGAAGAAGGCAAAGTGGAAAATAAATAACTAGTTTCTTTTTACTTTTCTATTTTTTTGATTATGTGGTTTTGATCTTAATTTCTGATTACAATCTGGACAACGCATCAATTCTATAGGCTGCTTTGTCTGGCATAGACTGCAGCGTTTTTCTTTTGTATAATCTACCTGGCCTTTAGACTTATTATTCATTTATCTACCTTCGAACGAGATGATGTTCGTTTTCTTCACCTGACTTTTCCTCTCTATATGAATAGACGGTAGCACCTCTTTCTATGTCTTGGATTAAGTCAGGATCTGTAATGAGATTCCCTTTTTTATCATAGTATTTCTTTTTCTTGGCTGATATGATTCTTGTTTGCCCCTGACCTTTGAATTTACCCGTAATTGCTTCTTCTTGTGCTGCTTCATTTTCTGTGTAATGAGTACCGCATTCAGGACACCACAATACACCAAGTTCATATACACCAGATTCATCTCGTTTTGGTATTAGTAGCGTTCCTGGATGAATAACACATGTTTTAGTTGGATGCCATGGACTATAACGGGGGAAGTTAAAGCCTATCATATTGAATTTTATCATCTTCGCTCTCCCATTTCAAACATCTTTAACGCTAATCTAGTTGAATCGAATACGTCATAAGTACTAATGTTACCACTTTCTGATTTATCTAAATTTCCATTGTCTTGATATTTGGCAGTACGCATTTGTGTAACTAGTTCTTTATGTTCTTCATTAGAGACTGAGAACCAAGTCTTTGATACAACATGCTGAAATCTTCCAAGTAACTCTTTACCGTACAGATTGAATGAAATAGGAATAACAAACATGCGATATTCATAATCTATCTTTTCTGTATTAGCCCGTTCGATTACTGATTCATAATCTATATTTTCTCTAAACTGAATCTTTAATGATTTAATAAAGTCTGGCTTTGCACCATCAACATAAATCTTGTTAGGCTTAAACTGATAACGTAATTGTCCTATTAATGAAATCATTTGTTCATAACTTGGTCTTGCGTATTCTTTTGCGTATAATACCTTAAGGACATTATCTTCCAGTTGCAGAATTGTTATTCCAAAGTTACTAGAACCAAAGCCGGGATCTATGCCCATCGATATACTGCAATTTTCGTTTACTTGCGGAAGACTGTACAGACCACAACAATTTTCTATTTCATATGGTAGGAAAACGTTACCAAGACCATAACCATATTGACATTCATATTCTCTTTTGAATTCAACGTCTAGTTTCTTGCGTTCAATCTCTTCCTTATCATATATTGTACCGAGGCCATAAGTATAATCAAGTTTTAATTTCTTGTATTTGCTGTTAGAATCATTTTCTATTATCTGCATTAATCCATTAGGAAGGAAAGGTGTACTTGACAATATGATTTTACAATTTGATTTCTCTTCATACGGCCCTATCGCGTGAATTAGTTCCTGTTGTATTGATTCTTCCAAGTAGTCAGATTCATCAACCCAAATGTAACTTGCTTCAAAATATCCCCTAACGTCCTTAACGTTCTTAGTTGGAAAAACCTTTATCCATGTTTTCTTTAGCCATAGTTCAGTGTACTTTGACTCTAATTGAAGGAAAGGAAACTTCTTGATAAATAACTCTTGCAACTTTTGTTTGATATAATTAGCGTGTTGCTCTCTAGTACCACTAATAATAAAAATAGACTTGTTATCTAATTCTGATGTAGATAATATCTTCCATGCCAAATAACGAATCATAAACGTAGTGATTCCTATTCCTCTTGACTTTAGAATCCATATGTTCTGATTGTTTTCTATCGAATCAAATATTAGTTTCTGAAATGGAAATATATCGTATTCTTTATCGTTCTTAATTGGTTTACCTATGATATGATTAAAGCAACATTGGCCATTTGTCTTTAAGAACTGAACATTGTGTTCTTGTTGGTCCCATATCCAAAACGGCTTATCTTTGAATATTGCTAGACTATCTCTATGATCAGATAATAGAACACTAGAACTATCTGTATTATGTATTGGATATGGATTGATCTTTCTTTTGTTTATCATTTTTAATCGACTCTTCCATTACCCACTTAGACGCCTCATAGAACGGACTGATATATGTCTGAAGTTCTGCTATCTTGAGTAATGCGTCCATTGCCTTGTAATCTTTATTACGATAACATTTCCACATTTCCTGATTTACTAACTCCAACTGATCTATACGTTCTAAATGCTGATCTACAAATTGAGTTTTGGCTATTAAATTCAGTCTGTCAAATCTTGATTTCTGTATGTTTCGCTTTAATCTATAAAATGAATCCCTTGATATTTTGAATCCTTTATCATGTAGATATTCCAATGAATCTTTCTCTGATAACCTCATAACCATTGTTTGAATTATGAACGGTCTTACTGTATTATTTAGAGACATTTTCCTACGTGATTTAATACATTTTATTGCGTCCTTTATCTTTATAATTTTCTATTTCTTTAATTATTAAAGATAATTTATAATATTCCTAATTCTATTCATTCGTTGTGTTTGGGAGGCAATGGTATAAAGAAGTATTAATCGTCATCGTAATGGTTGACGTAATAACTTTTGTTATTTCTATGTTCATTCCATTTCCATTAAATTCGGTGTTCTTTTTCATCTTACTTGTAGTAGTAATAATTTGGAGAATACGTAAGAAAAAACTTACACTCGAAGAGGCTATAACATTAGTTCTAATTTCTATTGGAATCAGTATACTAGTTGCAATGTTTACACCGCTTCCATTATCATTGGTAAAATATCCTTTGATATTTGTGACAATTTGGTGGATATACAAAAAGACCTCTCCAACCATGGATAAATTTCTTTAAAAAAACGATTTTGTTGAAAATACAAAAATTCGTAATAATTTACTATCTTTTAATCTTTTGAGGTTATGACTGCGGAAATAACCTTATGTGGCTATCGAAATAAGAATTTGCAAGTATTTAACCATGATTCAACAATTTTTATAAATTGTTAAAAACATTATTCAACAATCGGCTATATCCAAGCACAAAACCTATGTATTAGATTGATTGACATATTTTGAGATATAGAATGACGTCTACAAAGAATTTAGACTTAAAAAGAGCAATCAAAGTGGCCGCCATGGTATTGATAGTTATTTCAGGATTCACGTTTTTAATGCCAGCACTCACAATGGCTTCCGCCCAGTCATCGGTCCCAGAGGAGGTAAGCGCACCGGGAGCGAAGGCAAATGAATATTATATTTTTACCCAAGAACTAAATGCTGACGAAGCCAAACTTGGCGTTTCGGTTGCGGTGTATACATTAACAAACATTATAGTCCATAAGGGGGACAATGTTACAATTCATTTCTCCAATACTGCAGACGAGGTGAAAGATAGACACACATTCACCATGCAAGCACCTTACAAGATGAATCATGATCTGGCTGGTGGGGAGAACGCAACATTTACTTTCAAGGCTGATACGGTCGGTGGTTTTACCTATTACTGCACATACGATCTCCCAAGTATGATAGGGCACTTAGAAGTGCTGCCATAGATCTGATTTGACGATTTGAGATTCCTTTAGGTCTTCGTCGTTCATCTTTTCTTTTTGTTTAACTTTGAAAATTTTTTCTCAAATTCTTTTATTTTTACTTTGTTCATTTTTTTCGTGGTCGTTAACTTTGGTTTACGACCAATCAAACTTTTGGTTGATTGGAATGAGCATGTTTTGAACCCGTAATAATGTTACGGGTTGTCTCTAATTTGAACATAATTTAATTATGTTGAAAACTAACCCTCGAATATACAAAGTCACTTGTGTTAATTCTCAAACTTTTAACGCATTTTCAAGAAAACATTCATCACAATAATAATTTTCTTTAATTGGCTTATTACATTTGTGACAGTGCAATCTTACTTTTCCTATGATGATATTCTTTAAACTTCCTTTTCAATTCTTCGTTGTGAATTAAATAATAATTTTTGTGGTACTCGGCTATGTGTTCTTTGTTCTTTTGATTGTAAATCTTTTTCTTTTCTAAAATCCAATTGCGATTGTCTTGATAATATTTTCGTTGATATTGTTTGTCATTAATTTTTATCCGTTGCAAATATGCTTGGAATTAATTATTGGAATTAATTAAATTTTCTGAGGTGCGATAACTTTTAGTTATTGCAGTTCCGAATTGCCCAGCCGATCGGCTGAGGCTTTTTATGCAACCTTGCATACTTGGAAGAAAAATTACCCCCATGTAATAACTGCAAAGAAGAAAAAGAAATATTATGATAAGCAAGGCAATTTAATTACTGACGAAACTTTACTTCAAGATATCGCTAGTGGTAAAACTGTAATTAGTTATAGCGAAGAGAAGATAGAAGATAAACGTCGTAAGTAATTTGGAACGCTATTATCTAAAAAAATAAAAAAGGAGGTGTTTCTAACCTAGCGATCTTTTTGATGATCACGGCAAACTGGCCCTTTGTCATTATTGCTATTTTCTACACAGCCTGAATTAGAATGGATTCCATCCTTACCACCTGTATTGGCCACATTGACCGTATTAGAATGATCACTATTTTTGTTATCAGTAATATGGACATGTGCATTATCAGTCGTTGTTGCTTCCAAATTCATATTCACGGTCATTGAGAACACCACAAGAGATGCCACAAGGATCAAGATTCCTATTAATGATCTTTGCATTACCTCTCATCAAATGAGAGACTATATAAAGTTAAAATTAGAAAAGGAAAACCCTCACCGATGATTTAGTCTTGGTTAATACTGTGCTAACTGAATTACAGGGGCTTTAGATACCTTTTCGCCGAATATTTGGGATTTACCAAAATTCATTTATCTAATTCTCTAACCCCTCTGGTCGCTTGTCACAAAGTCGAAGGTGTATTTTACGATAGAATGGGTCGGGATCTATTTTCTCATCACAATAGGGACATTTTGTCTTGTTAATATGATTCGATGATTCACTAATGACACTCCCAGCAGAAGGGGTATTAGATGAATCATCATTATCATTCTTGTCATTATTATGATTCATAATAGGGGGGTTCTGCTCAAAGTCCCCTTTATGCGTCATCGAATCATCTAATGATGTTGTATTTATTATTCCCATATTACGATATATTTTACCTGTTTTTATGAGATAGTCGGGATCAAAAATTAGGTTGTTACCCTTCATTCTATGATCTATTTCTGCACCGAATTTATCACAAATCATTGAAGTTATTGAGTTTCTGTAGATTTTTCCAAAATCATCACTATAAAACAAACTTGCATTCTTTTCATCTAAATGTCCATCGAGTGTATTTATTATAGCATTCCAAATATCACTAGCAGGTATTGACTTGACACATTTTCCATTTTGAATATAATATTTCCCTAAATGAAAAACTGCATTGACCACAATGGGATAAATGAGGGCTTCGAGTGTTTCACCTTTCCTTTTATTCTTAATATCAAGAAAGTGTTGTAATGTTGATTCTGTCATTTTTAGGGTTTCTTCGGATGCATCTAAACTATACAATAATTCTAGTGTGGGTTTACATAATTCTTCATCCCTTACGTCTAATCCAATATTAATTTCCTTGTAGGGGTCTTTGAAATGAAGCAACCTGTATGAAAGTAACAAATTTCTTAAATCCATTATTTCATTAAAGAATTGTTGTCTTTCATAATTTCCTTGAGGATTCCTAATTTCTTTAATTTTGTATTCAGGATAGCCTTTGTAAGTTTTTATTTTAAACGACCTATCTAAAAATCCCCTAGCCTTATTTTCATTTGGTGATTTTTCAGCAATTATTATTTTAAAACCAAACGGACAAAAGAAATCCATTTTTGAATTATCGTTGTTCATTCTAGGAACCTTAGAATTTGGTTGATATCCTTCCTTTAATACTGCCATTGCTTGACTACTTTCATCTACTTTGTCAAATTCTTCGGCTATGATTGTAACTTGTCCAAATTCATTAGTTCCGAAAATACGGAACCAAAAGGCTTCAGTCGTATTGTTAACCTTTACGGGTCTGTAGCCAAGACATTCAAAAGTATCACCAAATACACTTTTGCCCGTTCCATTTGCACCAACAATAATTAGATAATAAACCGTGCTAAATCGGTCTTGAAAATATGAATTAAATATTGTCAGGCTTAACAGGTTGGCAGTTTTATCATCAACATCATTAAGTTTTCTAACTATAGATTTGATTTTCTGTAATAATGAATCTGGATTTTCTTTTAATGCTCTTTGTAAGTATTGATTTGGTTTCTCGAGCGTTTTGAACTCATAGGGAATATACGGACATTCTTGTGCAAAGGGGGGTCTTAATTTCTTGGTTATTTCATCAATAAACGGTTCAACTGTTATGACAATTTCATCTCTTTTTTCAAGGGTTTTTATTCTGCTAAAATAAGATATTCCCGCAATAATGACGGATTCCCTTAACGGGGCTTGTCCTTTGCTTGAATGTTTATTTACAATCTCTTCGGGCTTCTTACCATTATTATTATTCTTTACAATTTCCATCCCATGCAATTCTCTTTTAACATAACGTTTTTGCTCTCTAGTGGTCATTTAGTTAGTTGACTCCCTCTGTTTGACGTAGAATTTCGTATTGCTCTTTAGGCAGATCTTTTTGGTGACTCAATTCTCATAAGTAGACAATTTGAGAATCATGATAGACTTCTTTTGACTTCTTATCGGAAAATTTAATATCTTGATTGTCGAAACTCATTTAACAATTATCAATCCTGCTAGTTGGTTCTGGTGGTAGATAGTTGCGTGTTTCCAGTTGTTGGAGGGTCTTGTCAACCCTTCGACCTTTTAGTTTATTAAAATTAAAATCAAAATTGAGAAAATAATCTTGAAAATTTTTCCATGTCTCCACGACTTCGTGAATATGCTCCTTTGTCATTTTCCCAGTTGCGTTCTTTTTTACAAGTAAACTAACTTGTTTGTCCTAGTTTTTTTTTAATTCACGAAACCACAGAGGTTTAGTTAATTACTTTCAATGAACTCGAAATATTTAAGGATTAAGAACAAAATACTTTTTTAGTTGTCTTTTGTTTATTTAATCAGTTTTTGCACAAAACTCACTGGGCTTGAGTTTCTATTTCTCGGCTCGGTGCTTTATCACTAGCGATATGAGATTATTTCGTTACTATTATTTAGTATAAACAAAAAGATTAGGTTGTGCAGACACTTCTATATGGCAGTTTGAACAAACCATCATATCAAATAAACCAAAAAGTGATTCTGTCTTTTGCTTACAATAGTCGCATATCATCTCACTTTCCATAATATTATTATCAACAAAATAAGATAAATACATTATAGATAAACTGCTTCAAATAGACCAAATTCTATGTACCGATTTGACTATATTTTATTCATTACAATTCTGATTTTAAGATGCTTTGAGTATATCTATATTTTCTTCTACTTATCTTTCGAGATTTATTACTTTCACGAAATTCAGCCTATATGTCAATCAGTCAATTGTGTTTTGTAACTTAGAATTGGACAAATTAAAGGAATCATTTTAGATAAAGTTTCATAGATTGCGTAGTTAGAATTAAACAACTGATGGGAAGATTTAGGTTGATTGAATGATGAACAAGAAACAATCAAGGGCCCATCAGTTGTTTCTGGTTGCGTTAAATCAATGTCTGCAACAAAGTATTAAAATGCTCTAGATACAATCTTCTATAAGATTCGACTTTAGCACGTGCGTATTTCAATTTGCGCAGGATTTCGTAATACCGACAGATAGTCGCCTCTTCTGGAATAATTGTATTTCCAGAATAAGGTACCTTAGAAGGTAACGCAAATCGCTACATGTATTTTGCATAATCACTCAGCTATTAAAATGATTGAGTAATTTGTCAACATATTCCTTAGTAAGTGCAGTTAGTCTTTTTTTCACAAATTCTTTTGTTATTTCATTTTTGTTATAGCTACTCTCTACAGGATGACCATCACCCAGAGTTCCTTCTTCAAATACGTGCACCCTCCCATTTTTTGGAAAGAAAGTGATCTTGGGGGCAGAACCAAATTTTGAAACCGAACTTAAATCCTTCAATTCAAATGATATATCATGAAGGACCAGATGTGGCTTTTCTATGGTACAT
>Ga0193735_1000149_pt1 | contig 22371 bp, 17 predicted proteins | sample U1m2metaG_FD_145080 | JGI IMG/M metagenome (GOLD analysis project Ga0193735, IMG submission 145080) | Soil microbial communities from a riparian zone of the East river system, Colorado, United States - U1m2 | ecosystem: Environmental > Terrestrial > Soil > Riparian zone | place: USA: East River... | reverse complement strand
CGCTGAGATCAAATGCAACATCGAGATGCGCTTCAGTTTTCCTGTATCGACAAACCAGCCGAGAAAGTTCCGCCCCACGATGAGTGCCGTGAACAACGAAGCCAGAATGCCAAGCGTAAGTGCGATCGCGAAGCCTCTAACCGGACCGGTCGCTTTCCAAAACAAAATCGCAGCCGTAATCAGCGTCGTTACATTGGCGTCAAAAATGGAGCTAAATGCTTTCTCGTACGCGGTGTTTAGCGCGATCTTGAGTGATTTCCCCAGCGCCATTTCTTCGCGCAATCGCTCGTAAATGAGCACGTTTGCGTCCACCGAAAGTCCAATCGTCAAAACGATGCCCGCAATACCGGGCAACGTTAGGACGAAATGAAACATCGTCATCGCGCCGACGAGCAGGATGAGGTTGATGATCAGCGCGACATTCGCGACGAGACCGGGAATTTTGTAATAAATTGCAACGCAGACGAGCGTGATCGCCAGTCCGATCAAACCGGCCAGAATGCTCGCACGGATGGAGTCCAGCCCCAGAGTCGGCGATACGCTGCGCTCTTCCTCGATGCTTACTGGCGTTTGTAGCGGGTTCTCGAGCACGCTCGCTAATCCGCGCGCTTCTTCCTCAGCAAATCTTCCCGTGATTTGTGCGTCGCCGCCATAAATTGCGTCTTGAATAACAGGCGCAGATTGGATGATTCCATCAAGCACAATCGCAAAGCGATGATGAACGTTTGCCGCAGTGATGTTGCCGAATTGCTTGGCGCCTTCAGCGTCGAATCGCAAATGGACTACCCAGCCGTCCTTTTCATAGGAAGCGCCCGCGCTCGAAACATGTTCGCCGGATAAATCAGCTTTCTTTTTTACGAGCAACCGTTCCTCTACCGGTTTTTCGCCTTCACGCTGCATTTTATACGTCTCGATGCGGAACTCCGGCGGAATGACTTGCTTTCCTTCGTCGATCTCGCGCAATCGCTCGCCATTATCGGGATAAACCAGGCGGAACTCGAGTTTCGCCACGCGCGAGAGCTGATCCCGCGCTTCGTGAATCTTCGCAGTATCGAGCCCCGGAATCTGAACCAGAATTCGATCGCCGCCCACCGGGCTGATGATCGGTTCGCTGACTCCAAAAACGTCGACACGCTTCCGAATCACCTCCACGGCCTGATCAAGCATTCCTTTAGTGATCGGCTTGTCGCCGGGCACGAGCCGGATCAGGAATGACGTGCCGCCTTGAATATCGAGGCCAAGCGCGATCTTTTTCTGCGGCGGCCAAATCGTGGCGATGCTGAAGACGACAAGCAGCAGCATCAACGTGGTGGCCAGCAGGCGTTTCCGCGGCCCTTGATCGGTGGCAAAGTACCATCCGAAAAGGACGAGCATCGCAAGCCCGATAAAAAATGTAAGCGCCGGGGTCATTCCGATTTATCGGTTCAACTACTTAACTCTCTTTCAGCACGTTTGTAATGGCCGCTTTGTCCATCTCGATCTTTACGTTATCGGCCACCTTCACCAGAACGGTGTTCTCTTTCACGTTTGAAATCAGGCCGTGAATCCCGGCGTTCGTGACCACGCGGTCGCCGGTCTTTAGACTTGAGGTCAGTTGCTGCTGTTGTTGCTGTCGTTTTTTTTGCGGCCGGATCATCACAAAGTACATGATGATGAAAATGAAAATCAACGGCACAAAAAACGAGCCGATGCCGCCGCCGGGGACTTGTTGAGGCGCCGCGGTTTGAGCCTGAGCGAGAATCGTCTGGAGCATGCTAAGAATTGGAGAGCGCACCTTAAACGCGAAAGCGCCCGCTGCAATCGTTCTTTCCATGCGCGGTTAAGGCCTCCCGAGCGCCGATGACAAATGCGGCGCAAATAGAATCTCCGATGCAATGCTCATATGCGGTCGGCTCTCCAATGGCGATGTGCGATCGGCGAGGCACGGCGAGCATAGCTTTTGGGCTACTACCCGTTAACCGGGCGACATCGACAGAATTCGCGGCCTAACGCGGTGCCCCTTTGCCGCGTTGCCAGCGTGTCTGAATCATCTACTCTCCGAATGATGATTGCGATCCCCCGTCGCCGAATCTCCGACTACTAGGGCGATTTGAAGTCTTTAGCCAGACTAACGGTTGTGTCTTCCTTTGGGCCTCGATGTCACTGGTCGCGCTTGGCCTGGTCTATCGATACGGAACGAAGACGCTTCCGCAGAACGACGAAGTATGGGCACTCTATGACTCTGGTCCTGGTATTCACATTGACTGGTTGTGGAAGACATGGGCAGAGCATCGAATACCGTTGGCGAAGCTGATATGGAAAGGCGTCCTGCAGTTGACCAACTATGACTTCCGGTCCGGAAATTTTCTAACGGTCTTAGGATTATCCGCCACTGCAGGATTGATGCTCTGGACGGCCAATAAAATCAGAGGCCGCACGATACTCGCCGACGCCTTCTTTCCGCTAGCAATCCTCAACGTTGGACAGGCCCAAGTCTTCTTGTGGTGGTGGCAAATCAATCATGTGCTTGCCCCCATCCTCGTGACGGTGCTGCTTTCGGTCGTGGTTGTGCGCTCGGAGCAGTTGCGGCTCGCGGACGTCGGCCGGATCGGGATTGCTTTGATTGTTCTGGTCCTGTACGGGCCGGGAGGACTGCCTTACGTCGCGGTTTTCGCGGCATGGTTGGTGGTCCGGACTGCAGCGAAGTGGCGTTCGTTCAGCCCGCAAAAACGGCAGCAAGCTATTTGGGTTTTCATGCCGACCCTCATCGCGCTTGCTTTAATGGACTTCTATTTCATGAACTACACACCGTATTTTCCAGTCAATGATCCGCCGAGTATCCCTCCCTGGCCTCCACCGGCCGGCATGCGTGGTTCTGCGATCGCGGGTCTGCAAGTTTTGGGTGTGAGTCTTGGCCTCGCAACGAAACCATACGCGGAGCTTTGCGGACTTGCCGTCTTCGCATTGGGCCTTGCCACTACCGCAATTCTCATTCGGCGGGCGTTCAAGTATTCAAATGAGCAGTGGCGCACGTTGGGTTTGGTGCTGTTTCTTGCGGCCGCGGCTGTTCTGGTGTCTGTCATCGCGAGATCCCGCGCCGGCATGGGTCTTGATTACATTTATCAAGGTCATTACTCGGTTGTGGTCATGCCGGCACTCTGTTGCATGTACCTTGTTTGGGAAATTCAAGGGGGCGTTGCGGGGCGGCTGGTACAATCTGGGTTAGTGGCTGCAATCACCGTTTTGTTTCCGTTGAATCTCCGCGCAGCGATTCAAATCGGCCGGGACGTGCAGCAAAAAACAGCAGCGTTCGAGCACGACATTCGGAATGGTATTCCGGCATCGGTTCTTGCGGAGCGACACTTCGCTAGCGATGTCGTGCCGCGAGCCGAAAAGCTGGCGGTGATTTTGAAAGACTATGAAGCGCACAGCATTGGCATCTTCAAAGAGATTCGAAATGATCCTTCGGCGCGTACAGAGCCGGTCGATCCTGCCGGAGCAATCCTCGATCATGTTGTCTGGCACAAGGGGATCGCTTCATTAACAGCACAGAGCGGGCCTGCAGGCTGCCTCACATGGAAACTAACGCACCCTCGCTACGTTTATGCGATTCGTATCTACTATGCTTATCGGCGTGCAACGAACCTGTGGCCAACCCTTCGCACGTACTCGCGCAACAGCGCCACGGAGGATTTCAATGATGCCGCGGCGTTTTTCACAACCGTCGCAGGCCCAGACCAGGCAACATGGGGCCTTATCGATGGAAAAATCCACACAGATGCGAAGGTTCGCACAATACGAGAGTTGACGGTATGGGTGGATACTACGATCGACGAATTTCGGCTTTATCTGAACTCCGCACCATGTGAAGTGGGCTTCTCAAGCATCGAGTTACTTGAACCGGCATCGTGAGAGTCGCGACTGCAAAACTCGTGGACAAACGAAATTTTTATCGGATTAATCAGAGTCGGTTTTCATAGGTAAAATGGGGGTATAGCTCAGTTGGTAGAGCGTCTCGTTCGCAATGAGAAGGCCAGGGGTTCGAATCCCCTTACCTCCAGACCCCGAAAACTTTCGGGGCTGAGTTTAGCGCCAACCGGCGCGTGTGCCAGGTTAGTCTAGGGCATCGCCCTAGGTTTCATAGCAGCAAAAAAAATCAGCGCTGAAAGCGCGTAATGCCAATGAGTGAACGACACGGCGATAGAAATGACTCGCCTTTGGCGCTAGTCTAGCGGCGGCATGACGGCGGCAGCGTCATCGACTCAGTTGACCAGCGGAGACCTGCAATGGCGCAGCATGAGCTGGCGCAATGGTTGCCAACTGCGGCAGTTGTGCGAATCGCTTCGTGGCCCAGATCTCAGCAAGGCGAACGAAAAAGTATGAAAATATGACAGGCCAAAGCACCAGCAGGGTGATGTCTCGGCCGAGGTTGAAGGTAAGACCGGCGCTAACCATGAACAACACCAGGCGCAACAGCGATTTTCTTTGCTCCCACCAGCGAATGAGCAGCCCAGTCCAAATCGCCATCAGTATGCCGGCTGCTACTGGGCCAAGGATTTGGCCAAAGTTCAAAACGCCGCCGCCGATCATTCCGGTGGCAACAGTCGTGTTCACACCCAGGTCCCCTTCGTCACTCTCGAACCCGCGCCACATCGCGTAGTCAATTCCGAGCAACGGCTTTGAGGGCCAGATCGCGCGCGGAACGAAATTCAGCAGCTCATTCAAATATCTTGCGCCGTACGCCGGAGACGTCTCACCGGAATCGAGGTAAGCGTTCACAAAGCAAAGCTCCTCGATCATGTTGAGCCCGCTTTGTCGCAAATCTTCATCGACGAGCTCGTACGGATTCTTAGCAGCCAGCAACTCTCTGAAGCCAGTGGCGCGAAACGCCGTCACAAACCTGAAACCTTGATCCAAGCAGACGAACGCCACCGCCAGAATGGCGACTCTTACAACGAGCGGATGACGACCATAAAATAGATATGTGATGATAAGGGGCAGGACTGCTGCAAGGAAGTGACTACGCGCTCCCGCTAAAAAGAAATACGGGAGCGTAATGGCAAACATTGCCCCGGCGAGCAACCGCCAGGCAATACTGCGCTGGAAAAATATCAGGACGCCCAGGAACGCTGTTACGGCATTAAACAGATAACCTCCGAAGGAGATCAGAAATCCGCTCGCCGAACTTGACACTGCACCACGCCCCCACATCGTCTCGCCACCACGGCCATCGAGCGGAAGTACAGCGCCCATCACATCACCGTTCATTCGATAAATCCCGATCAGAAAAAGCAGGAGCCAAATCGCACCGGCGGCAATTAAAATCTGCTCAGGAGCAAGGCGCGTATCAAAAATGCCGGAACTCCGACAGCGCACTATCCAACGTGTTACAGCCGGTGTGAAAACGCGGAACCCGATTAAAAACAATAGTACCTGTCCATAACTTTGGCCTAACAAGAAGGGAGGGAGGTAATCATATTCCTCCGGGTTAAGAAAAGGATCGACGAAATACCATGCGAAAACGGTTACGTAGATGACAACCGCGATCCCAAAGCTGTCTCGCTTCAGCAGCTTGACGCAACTTTCCACCGTCAAGATCAGCAACGCTGCCGCAGCAAGATAGAACGTCAACTCATTCGTGACCATGGAGCAGAAAACCGGGTGCTGAGTATAATCCACTCAGGAGTAAAATCTAAGATTATTTGGCCAGTGTGAGTTCCTGGCGGAACATAGGGCTATGCCGTGTGCGGCCAGCGGCAGTTGCGCTCCGCTGCCTTCCGTTCAGCGGGTTTCAAACCCGCTAGGCGCACAGACTTAAAGTCTATGTTCCACTCGCCAGCTTTTGCAGCGGCTCAGCAAGCGCCGGGATTGTGAATTCGTCACGCAAAGGCCAGTACAATCGGGGATTCCGGAACAGTGAAATGGTTTGGCCCTGTAACGCGCTTGGTCACCTCAAAGATGTCCATCGCAAGCCTGTACGCTGCCTTGTACATGCTTAAGTCTTTAGCCGATTCTACTCGCATCTGACTCCTCCCGTCTCCTGACCCTGATTGCTCTCTCCCGACTGCGCGTGTGGCTTCCCTACTCGGAGAGCCATACGCTCGCAGAGACACGCGCCACTACGCTGACTCCTGACTTCTGACTCCTGTGCTGACTGCTGACTCCTGAGTTCTGATCTCCTAAATCCGGCTCTCGGACTTCGCTAATTGTTGGCGAAGTACTTCAGCGCCTCCACCAGCCGTTCGCCGTAACGCTCCCATGTGTAATCGCGCGCCTGCTCGCGCGCCGCGCGCGACAGGCGCTCGCGTTTTTGCCGATCTTCAACGAGCTCGGCAATCGCGTTCGCCAACGCTTCGGCATTCCGGGATGGCACGATCCGTCCCTCAATACCATCGCGCACAATCGACCCCGCCTCTCGTGTCGTTACAACTGGAACTCCGCAGGCCAGCGCTTCATAGGTGGCTTCCGCCGAGCCTTCTGCCAGCGACGGCAGCACAAACAGATCGGCGGACGCGAACTCGCGGGTCATTCCCGCGCGCGGTACCCGGCCGAGAAACGTCAGGTAACGACACTGTCTCTGGTTCGCGACCGATTGTTCTACATCGCCAGCAACCCGGAACTCATAATGCAACCCGTGCTCGACAAGTTTTTCCGCCGCCATTGCGAGATAATGGATGCCCTTCCGCAACTCCGCCGTTCCTGCAAAGAGAATCCGGCCACGCACTGGTTCATCAGGTACAGAAAGTATTTCCGGATTTACGCCGTAAGGCACGATCGCCGTGCGTTCGCTTGGGAATCCAAAGTTGCGAACCAGATCATCGCGCACCCATTCCGAGGGGCAGATCGCAAAATCCGCGTCCGCGCGTGGCCCGCCCGAGGATTCAAACCCGCGGCAGACGGCAGCGTAATCAGGTACGTTTTCTTCCCAGCCGGGGAACTTCTTTCTCTCCTCCGTGAGGATGCGCTCAGTGGTGAGCGCGAGATAAATCTCTGATACCACGATGAGTCCGCGCCGTTTTCCTTCTGCAAACAGCGGTCCGCATTCCCCCATCATCGAGTACATATGGGTGGCACTGCCAAAGCCACGCCGTGCCATCGCTCTGCCGAGCGCATCGGAAAAACGGACCCCCTCACGACACGCCGTAGCCGGATCGCGCGCGATGATTACTCGGCGAAACACATGAGGCAGGGTGATCCCGGGAAACGTCGTTGTCTTTGCTCGAATGTCGAACGGCAAACGCCGTCCGAGCAACCGGCGCGCGGATTTGCCAACAAGTGGCAACGCCCCGGCAGCCGAAAAAACGGCGCTAAGACCAATATCACCCGAGATGTCAGTATAGAAACGCTCAAGCATCCCGGCTTTTTGCAGAATAGCCGGAACCGCATAGCCGCGTCTCGCGCCGACCTGAGCAACGATAAATTTCATCAAATGCCGATATGAAACAATGAGTCGAAAGCCGAAAACGAGCGTCTGTGTAATTTCAGGACAAGCGAAGCCAGCGTTTGTAACCTGCCCACGAAACGGCGCGGCGTTTTCTCAGACAATATGGGATCCCAACCAGTGCTTGCCACCACCACAGCGGTTCGCGAATTACCCAAGACCAGCCCCGTTTGCACGCGTAACGGAATTGCGAGGAGACACGCCAAATCACGATCCCGATAGCAAATGGTAAAGGACATCGCAAAAGTGTGCTCCACAATTCGTTGCGAGCGTGGCGATGATGGTTCCGCATTTCGCTGCGCACTTTGCCCGAATAATGATGACGGATCGTGATAACCGGAGAGAAAAGCACGTCATAGCCCGCCGCCACACATTGCAGAGCGTAGTCCGGCTCCTCATACATGTGGAAAAATCGTGGCTCAAACCCGGGCAGCTGGAGATAAGTGGATCGGCGCAGGACCGCGCCGGAGTTGGCAAACGAACGCGTCAAATGTTCCGGGCCGAGTTCTGTTTGTGAAAGTGTTTCGGGATATTCATCGCTTCGCTGTGGAAAGTGAAGAACAGCCAGTTTTGGTCTTTTCTCAAAGAAACGACTGACGAGCGCGATGCAATCCATCTGTTCCGGGTAACTGTCGTCATCCAAGGCGAACACAAGATCGGCCCTCGCCTGCCGCATCATAACATCACGGCAAGCAACAGACCCCCGCGCGCTCTTGTTTATGATCACTGTTGCGTATGGCACGTGCTTCCGGATGACGTTCCTTGTGTCATCTACACAGCCGTCGGCTGTGATCAGCACTTCAAGAGGCGGGGGATTGAGCGCGGCAATTATTTCAGAGGTACGCTGTAAAGCCTCTGCGCGGTCGCGCGTTGTGATCATGATCGAAATAGTCAATTGCTCGCTTCAATTTTGTTGGATTTTTACCAAAGACTCCTTCAACGCGAACGTGTCTTGGTCGCTCTCGATCCACCAGTACCGCCTGGTGTTCAACAACTGACGCGATGCCAGGCGGTCAGCTTTGCTCAGATGCAGCGACTCAAAGTTGAGCACGTCAGGCTCAAAGCCGGCATCAAAAAACCACTTCAGTATCTGATAATCCATGCCCTCTGTGTCCACCTGAAGTAGATGGAGCCGCTCACCATGAAACCTCTTCACCAGGGAACCAACGGATAAAGAGGGTACTTCGATCTCGCGAACTTCCTTCGCATCGGACCCAAATCGACGGTAATGTTGAGCGATAAGGCTTGCTTTCGGCGAGGCGTCTGCACCGGGCACGTAAAGTTTTACAACGCCATCGCGCTCTGCCACCGCGGCATTGATTAGAGAGACTCTTGGATTAGTTGCATAACGCGCTACCAAACGTTCGTACGGAATTTTTTGCGGTTCCACCAAGATCGCAGAAACGTTTTCGTTTTGAAGAATCTCCAAAAGTGGATCACACGCATCTCCGTCAAATGCCCCAATTTGGAGGACATGAATTGTTCCGTTGCGCCGTGCCCGTAAGAGAGTGAAGCCCAAGATGAGAAGATTCCCGTGGATCTCTGGCCAGCGGTAGTCGCGCGCTACTCTATAGCCGCACTTTTGAAACAAGCGTCCGAGTTGGTACCTGGGGTTAATGGACATTTTGGTCTCTTAATTTGGCACTTACTATCTCGTGGAGCTTTGCAAACACTTTTAGGTCGTCAGTATCCGCTAAAATTCCGGACTCAACCCATGCATCGTTAACGGAACGGAACTTCGTTTGGTCCTGATCCAGGGCAAATTCTATAGTGCGGCGCGACGAAAACCCGAACTCAACGGGATCGATCCATCTAGCGCCAGAAAGAAACCGATTTTTCACGGTGGCGTGGGCATGATATACGGGGATACATCCTGCTCGCACGGCGTTGACGAATTTTTCAGTAAAGTAGTAGGGTTCGGTGCAGTTCTCCAGACATACAGCCACCTTGTAGCCGGACAAAAACCGGACGTCCTTCTCGCCGTAGACATCGGCGCTGGGAGACGCTTTGCCCGCATAGTTATCTGGCGGCCTCTGAATCCAGAGCTTCGGAAAATGGCGGAAGTTCGCCCATGCGTCGGGCTTGCCGAACAGCTCGACGCGCCGATCTAATATCATCCGATTCCGGAGGCGGAAGTGAGACTTAAGGAACCAAAGGCGTCCACCAAAATTGTTGACGGTAGCAACCGCGGCATGCCTTACCGAAGGTACTCGTGGCCGCGACAAGCTTCCACTATAGGTAGGATGCAGAACGCGGAGAGTTGCGTCCGGATGCGCGTAGTAAGCCCGTTCTGAAGCGTCGAGCTCTCGAACAAGCCGCTTCCCAACAGGATGCGAGTGGAAATGGGGATGCCAGGAAGGTTCAATCGTGAACCAGAGCTTCGGGCCGTCGAACCTGAGCAGTTCGTCACTTGGGTCGTACAACACAAGTAAAGCATCGGCTTCCGCGAGAGGCACGCGCGGAGAGTAGAGGATGGCGCCGAGCCGAAAATCTTCCCATGAATCAGTCTTGAACTGTTGCGAGACAATTCTACAGCTGTATTTCGTCTTCGTATTCAGGATCGCCCCGCCTCCGTATCGACCAGTTTGTCCGAACTGGCTTAAGGCTTCCACGAAACTCCATCTTCGCTTTGCTGCCAACTGACACGACAATTCAGCACAATGTCAACCGTCCAACGGCAGCGCGACGGGCTTGACCCACATCACGTCGGTAAACGCGGCTCGCCCCAACTCATCTTTCGTACACGGATAGATCTCGAACAGAGCGAAACCCAGCTCCTCCACCATCGTTTGATTCAGCTCGCACAAGCTCGTCTGATTCTCATATTGAGGGAGGATACAAATCTCGGTATAAAACGCCGCTACCCGCTGAGCGAAGGTCTTCTTTCCGCCCGCCACCAGGAGGCGCTCGGCGCCCTGGATGTCAGCTTTGATCAGCAGCATCCCATTGGGCTCGAATTTGGCGGCCCAATCGTCGAGAGTCATCGCTTGCACCTGTACCTGCGACAGATGCTGCTGCACCGGAGCGTATGGCGATTGGCCGGGAGCCAGATTGTCCAGCAGAGAATTAGTCTGCTCGCCGACGTTCAGGTGAAAGCTGACGATCCCGGTGGTGTCACCAAGTGCTATTTCATGCACTTGGACGTTTGGCCGTCCGTTCATCCTGCGGCGCAGCACCGCGGCGCTGTCTGGTGTAGGCTCGAAGGCATGAATCTTTGCTCCCGGCGCGTAATCCAACAGCTTGTCCACGGTGTAGCCATGATGGGCGCCGATGTCCAGAATCGCCGCAGGCTTAATTTTTCGATAGATCTGGCCCATGGAATCGTACCCATCGGGCATATTGACCAGGTCCTTGACACGGTGGACGATATGCCGCTGAATTCGGCTGGTCATGCGATTGCGGGATAGAATGTGGTGGAGCAGGCGAAGCATCGCGGCGGACTATAATATGGCATCTGAGAGGGTCAAAGTGATGTGACAGGAGGCCTTGCGGCTGGCCTAGTGGATAAAGGAATGGCTCTTTTCAACCCGCTCGATCACCCAATTTGTTTCGCCCACCCCCTGCGAGTAGCTTCCACGGCAAGCGCGCGCTTCTGGATGGAGCACATTCCTTTTGGAATGTTTCTGGTGGACGTGCTGCGGCCCCGGGTGCTCGTGGAGCTGGGTGCCTTCTCAGGAGTGTCATTCTGCGCCTTCTGCCAAGCTGTGAAGGAACTAGGTACCGGCACGCGCTGCTACGCGGTTGATACCTGGCAGGGCGACCCGCATAACGGCTACTACGGCCCTGAGGTATTTAGCGAGCTCAAGAGCCACCACGATCCACTCTATGGCGGTTTTTCCCGCCTCATCCAGTCCACTTTCGATGAGGCGGTGTCTCACTTCGCGGATGGCTCGATCGATTTGTTGCATATAGACGGCTTCCATGTCTATGAGGCGGTCAGGCACGATTTTGAAATGTGGCTGCCGAAGATGAGTGATCGGGGCGTGGTACTCTTCCACGACATTAACGTCCGCGAATTCGATTTCGGTGTGTGGAAATTGTGGGAAGAAATCATGCCGCGCTATCCTCATTTCGAGGCCAACTGGGGTCAGGGCCTTGGCGTTCTCGCTTTGGGTAAGCAACAACCCGATCTGCTAAGATTCCTGTGTAACTCCCCTGAGGGCGAGCTAACGGAGGTTCGCGACTTCTTCTGCCAACTGGGGCTGCGGCTGGAGCTAGCCAGCGAGCGTGACGAGTTGACTACCAAGCTCCAGGAGCAGTCGAACGTCATTGGCAGCTTCCAAGACAGCCTTCCTATCCGCTTTCTCCATATCTGGTCGCGTGAGGGCTTAGGAGGTGTCGCGCACCATGCCATCGGCAAGCTATCAGTCATGAGCCGTCAGCTATCGATTGGCAGACACCATCGCAGGACTGAACGTGATAACCGACAAATGAACGTTCGACCGATAGCGTTTTACCTCCCGCAATTCCATCCTATCCCCGAAAACGACAGTTGGTGGGGCGAGGGATTCACCGAGTGGACCAACGTATCCAGAGCCGCACCGCTTTTCTCTACGCATTACCAGCCACACGTCCCTGCCGACCTCGGTTTCTATGACTTACGCCTACCCGAAGCGCGCCAGGCCCAGGCAGACCTGGCAAGGGAGTATGGCATCTATGGCTTTTGCTACTACAGCTACTGGTTTAACGGCAAGCGCCTTCTGAGTCGTCCTTTCGATGAAGTGCTGGCTTCTGGAGAACCCGATTTTCCCTTCTGCCTCTGCTGGGCCAACGAGAATTGGACGCGGGTATGGGATGGATTGGATAAGGATATCCTTATCGAGCAAAGCTACTCTGAGGAGGACGACAGACAACACATACGCTGGCTTGCCAACGCCTTTCGTGATAAGAGATATATCAAGATGGGGGATAGGCCGCTGTTCCTCGTTTACCGAGCGAGAAGCATCCCTGACCCTGTGAAAACTACCTCTATCTGGCGGGACGAAGCCCGTAAGCTGGGCTTTAGGGGATTATACTTGTGCCGCGTGGAGAGCTTCGCCGAGGAACACCAGCACCCGGCCTGCCTGGGCTTCGATGCCTCGGTGGAGTTTCAACCCGACTGGTCATCCTTCCCAGCCTTAACTACGCCATTGCACCGGGGCAAAGTGTGGCAGGGCCTTACCCGATGGGGTTTGTCGAGCAAGGCTTACCAGCAGAACGACGTCTATAGCTACGAGCGCGTGGCAGAGTTGATGCGCCGCAGAGACCTGCCGCCTTACAAGAGGTTTCCCTGCGTTACCCCCGGCTGGGACAATAGTCCACGACGCAAGCGCGGAGCCATCATCCTGAGAGGATCCACCCCGAAGCTTTACCGACGTTGGTTAGAGGCGACTCTTGCAAGGTTCGAGCCGTACGGCCCTGGAGAGAACCTGGTGTTCATCAACGCTTGGAACGAGTGGGGAGAAGGCAATCACCTTGAACCTGACAAGCGGTGGGGCCGGGCATATTTAGAAGCCACTCGCAGGGCACTACGTGGGACATGAAAAGTAATGAGACGGAACCCCTCAAGACGCCAGCATTACCAAAGCTGGTAGAGTTCTTAGGTTTCACGATGATAGTAGATTACAAAGCATGGAGAACGTAGAACACTCGCAGCACCTCTACCTCGATCTGATGAAGCGCTGCCTTGTGAACATGATCTATCCCCAGTCTGAGGAGGTGCCGTCACCCGCAATCACGGCCGGCTTTCGCGGTAGGTTGGCCCGGGCGCTGTTGAGACTACCAGTTAGCCCTCAGGTTTGGCCATCCCCTCGCGACGCTCGGCGTAAGCTCTTGACCCTTAGCACAGCAAACCGCATGGAAGGCCGCATTTGGCCTCTTGTTGCGCACACAATGATCGGCCTGAAGCGCCTCGATAATCTGGAATTCTGTATCGAACAAGTCATCACTAATGGAGTGCCCGGGGACTTCATCGAGACAGGGGTGTGGCGTGGAGGGGCTACCATCTTCATGCGCGCCGTGCTCAAGGCCTATGGCGTGACCGACCGCTGCGTATGGGTCGCCGATTCATTCGAGGGTCTGCCGCCGCCGGACGCGCGTAAATACCCACCTGACGCCGGTGACCGCTTGCACGAAGCGACAGCGCTTGCCGTTTCACTTGAACAGGTGAAGGCCAACTTCGACAGATACGGTCTGCTGGACGACCAGGTGCGTTTCCTCAAGGGCTGGTTCTGCGATACCCTGGCCGCCGCACCCATAGAGCGCCTGGCTGTGCTGCGATTGGACGGCGATATGTACCAATCGAGCATGGACGCGCTGGTCAACCTCTATCCAAAGGTGTCGCAGGGGGGCTACGTCATCGTTGATGACTACGGCGCCATCCCCGCCTGCCGCCAGGCAGTTAATGACTACCGTGCGGCCAATGGCATCACCGAGGAAATACGCGATATAGACTGGACCGGCATTTTCTGGCAGAAGGGCAATTAGCTATCAATCTGGCGAGCGTGGGGTTACTCGCCTGGTTCTGTGTTGTGATCATTAGCTAAATGGTCATGAAAATCATGGCTCCGCTAAACAAAAAACGTCCGTTTCCATTTCCTCCACTTTATAGCCGGAACGCTCCATCATGATTTTCGCAGCCTGCCGATCTTGGGCAGTTAAATGCTTCTTTTCAAAAAGCACGATACGCGGGCGAAGAGTGGTGAAATCAAATTGGCGTAAAATGACGTAGTCAAATCCTTCACAATCGATCTGCAGGAGATCAATCTTTTGGACGTTATTGCGAGACAGTAACGCATCCACGGTTAAGCACTCCACCGAATCCTCCTTCACAGCCGAATGCATCTCGGGACTAAGATGTTTGAGTACGTGAAGTCGGTCCAAGCTAGCGACGCCGCGCACCCAATCCAGATTGCCAATTCCGATCCCTTTTAAAGCCTTTTCGTCCACGTAGTACATGTTTGCCGTACGCGAAGACGCAGCTACTGCAGCCTGCTCAATCGCAAAACGGCCGCACTTTCCATAATTAGCCCTAAGCATTGCGGCGTACATCGGGATGGGCTCGACCAAAAGTCCGCGATATCGCGCATCAGCAAGCATTAGAGAAGCAAGGGGGTCATTTGTTATGCCGTCGTTCGCGCCAATTTTCAGGACAAAAATGTCCTGGTAATCTTTGAAGGCAGCTTCCGTTTGAAAACGCATGCCCGGGCGAAAGACACAGTACGCCCTTCTAGCAATCCTGTGAAAACGAGGAAATCGTTCGGTGATTTTCGATATTCTCAGGACAAGCGCAGCCCAATTCATGACAACACCCTATTCTCCCATTTGATCAAGGTAACGCGAGAAGCGGCCTTTTACTTTGCCCAGGAGAACTCGTGCCTCCTCATTCATGATAGCCAGCCAAGCTCCGAGATTAGAGCGCCGACGACGATGATGCTCCAAGCGAGCGATCGTAAAAGGGCGCGAGAAAGCCTTCGGGTCAGAGAGAAGAGGTTTGCGTCCGCAGAAATGAGCCACGCGCGGGCGGCGAATTTTCGTCGGGAAATGCCAGCCTGCGCCAAGACAGTCGTGCATTAGCTCTTCTTTTCCGTGATGATTCCAGATATGCTGCAAGTCGGACATACCAATTCTGATTTCTCCGCGTTGTGACATCGAGTGAACGAAATAATTTAGAAGCGGCTGCTCAGAAAAATCACCAAACAATCCAGGTGTTTCCTTCCCCCACAACTCCGCTTCCATCCACTTTTCGAACGGGATAACATTCCGTTTGCATGCGAAGGCGCCGGAAGAAAAATAGGCGTTTCCACGCCACTCAAACTCGGGATCAAAGCGCCTCAGCTTTTGCGGATCAAAGTAAAAATGCGCCAGCCAACCTGGGATCTCCAGGGCATCTGGTGGGATGGAGATCTCGCTCCAGAAAATCTGAAAATCGACGTCTGTGCGGACCTGTGGAGTAAAGTCTCCCCAGACAATCGCGTCCGAATCCAGCCAGACGTAAAACTCGAAAGGGCCCTCCCACATCGCGGCGAGCTTGGCGCGACCATTCCCACCTACGAGAGTCCGCATTTGTTGGGAAGGCAGTTCTGAAACGCGCAAAACCCTCAAATCGTATTCTTTCGCCAGATCCGAAACATCAAACTCGCCGTCTACAATGAGGCACACTGGAACATCGGGACAGTAATGCCTCATGCTTGCCAGCGTGGCTTGAACCATGAACTTGTCTCTCGCATGGCAGCCAGTCACAAAACCAAACGGCGCTTGCACCTTCACAATACAAGAGCTGACTCTTTGCGCTCTGCGTTCTCACGAGACAAAACGCACTCTCGATAGATTCCTTCGAATAGAGCGGAGAAAGAACTCAGTTGGTTGCGAACGCGCACTGTCTCACGACCAGCCGCCCCAAGCATCTCGCGCAGTTGCGCCGAATTTCGCAATTTCATAATCGCCTCGACCAGTCCCGCCCCATCTTGGGGTGCACATAGCATGGCTCCCTGTCCCTCAGGCGCAGCTTCTGGAATTCCGCCTACTCGAAAGGCCACCACTGGTGTTCCGCAAGCTATCGCTTCAACCAGCGTCATGCCATACGTCTCCATTTGCGACGCACTGACAAATACATCCGCTGCTGTAAGGAGCCGCGCCAAGTCATGTCGGTCGCGAATGCCACCCGTAAACCGCACGTCCAAACGGTCCGGAACCGGCACCGCCCCGTTGCCGAATGCCAAAACGATTACGCCAGCCAGATTTGGCAAATGGGACAGTTGCTCGAATAACCATGGCACATTCTTATTCGCATCCGTCAGCGACGCGCCACCCGTAACGATGGCAAACGCACCTGCGGGCAAGTCGAGGTACTTTCGGCACAGGCTCTTGTCCTGCGGCCTAAAAACGGTCGTGTCGATTCCAGGCGGAATTACTCGCACACCGCCGCAAGTTTTGGCAATTGGGCTTCGACCGGCGATTTCGGCGAGCCAATGGCTGTTAGCTACCAAACGCGCTCTGCATTTGTGATAAGCGCGCAGCTTTCGCGACTGCTCGTCCGCTGCAAGAAATCGGTTCGCGGGCCATCGCAAGATCGGGCATGGCGTACAGGTATCGCTATAAAGATCGCAGCCGCGATAAAGGAAGCAGCCGCCAGTCACATGCCACATATCGTGGATGCTGATGACGACGCCCATTCCGCGCGGCAGTTTCTCCAACCATCTCGGAACATCAAACCAGTCCGCTACGGTATGCAGATGTACAACATCAACGTCTGCCAATTCTTCAGGACCAGGCGGTAACAGCAGTCGCCGGGTCCCATGCCACGGCTCGCGAGACAACGACACTGATGCCCGGCGAATCAACCGATTCAGAAAAAATCGGCCACCTTTAGCCGCCGCATTTTTGCAAAGCACACGGCTCTCAATCCCTCGCTCCGCTAATGCGGTGGAAAGAAGCGCCGCGTACTCGTAACTGCCGCCGGAGGGATGAGTATTAAGATGCAATACTTTCATGTTGCGGACTTAAGAGCGGCGAATTTGAAACTCATACCTTGAATTTCCCGGGCGCGCCTATGATGAAGTCGTCGCCGGCGCGGCGCCTTGAGAATATAAGAGAGCCAATACCGCGCCGCTTTCTGATATCCCGCACATTGTTCTTTTTGTCCGGCCATTCTATAAAAGAAGGACACCACCGGAAAAGCAAGCGCTCGAAAAGGTGCAAGCGCATTGCGAAAGAATTGTTGCCGCCGCGATTTTTTGAAAACTGCCATTTGTCGATTCACAGGCGACCCCGCATCCGCGGCGAATCGTTCAAACAACATCTGGGCCGGGCCCGGTATTCCACCGAGCCACGGCGCCGAACGCGTGTAGTGAAGCACGCAGTCCAGATCGTTGTCGTCCTGCTCATCAAAACACCACGCGGCTCGATTCCAATGCTCGGGCAACTCGGCAATTCGGTCGTGAAGCAGAAAATTGATGGCCGACTGATCCCAAAAGCGATAGTGTCCCTTCCAGTCCCTGAAAAATTCGAGAGACTGCTTAGTGAAATTCTGCTTCCTTAGTTCGTCCAGGTTTAAGAGCACTACGCCCGCGTTAAAGTAGCGCCCATCGGCTGGCAGACCCATGGCGGCCGCTATCGCCCGCGAATCGTCCCCAAGCACCGGCGTCTCGGAGTCAGGAACTGCGGCGAGAACTTTGCCGTGGGGCAATTCAAGATGGAAAAGCTTGGCGAGATCGCGGAACACCAGCACGTCGCAGTCAAGGTAGATCAAACGCGGCACATTCAAAAGCTGTGGCAGTAATGTACGGCAATAAGTCATGTGCGACTTGCCGGGGCCGAGTGTCGCCTTGCTAAAGACCGATGGATCGACCGTCACAAACTCCAGTCGGACGCATTTGCCAAACCTTTCAATCAATCGCGAGAGAGCGCTCCTTGATTGTGGAGAAAGACCGCCATCGAGCACCTTTAAGTCCACTTCTCTCGTTGAGTCCAAGTGGCTTAGTGCGCTCGCCACCGCGCAATAGAGTCCGGGGAAGTAGCGTTCGTTGCTGGCCAAGGCAAGGACAACTGGTTCCATCAAATTCGCTTTAAAGATGAGCCGCCGATGTGAGGTTGAATTTGACTGTGTTCGCAGTGACGCGACAGCGGTATTGTACGTCGAGTCTTTACGCCACGTCGAACGACTCTGTTACAGACGTGTTCTTCACACACGCTGCGTTCCCCTTGTTGCCGCTAAGCGAAAGTTTTCGAGCCATAGCTTAACCAGATCGAGTTCTGCGGATGGAAAGATTCTTGCAGCAACCAATGCCTCATAGCAGCGGTGGAGATTGTCGCTGATTTGCGCTTCACCGCTCCCCAGTTGTAGCCGCGAAAGGACATTGGTAATTTCTTTGTTTCGCGTATAGCCCGGTACTTCGTCTGCAAAATCACGGTCAAGATCGTGCTGATTGCGATCCTGAAATACCTCGGGCGCATGAAATGTAATTCCGTACCCGAGCTCCCAAAGGCAGCGCTGGGCGATAAAACTTTTCCAGATGTCGCACGTCCGAAACGAGCAGTAACTTGGTAGGTATAACAATGGATATGCTAGGGGCCACCACCAGGTGCTCTGGGTGTTGAACGAGCACCAGTTTCCCGCCTCCAGCACAACCGGCGCGCCATTGCCGAACGCGAAGTTTCGATCAAAGATCAGTCGCCACACCGCATCCACATCTGGCGAACCGTTGGCCAGTCCCTGTTGGATCGGACTACGCATCGCCCCAACCATTTTCGTTTCAGGTGCCTCCGAGCGAACCTCGGACAGCGGGAAGCCGCGGGGCCAAATCAGCTCTTTAGTGAAGTATCGGTATGCATTTACCCATCGTCCACTTGTCCGACCGACAGACCGAGCAGCGGCCACGGACTCGGAACGAAGCTGCCATGAATCAAGCGGGGCGTTGTCGTCGTCAGTTTCATAAAGGAAATCTGCCCCGGCAGCAATCGCATGAAGATAAGCAACATTTTTGCGACTGTAAGAGCCGACCGGCAATTTCCGGGCCAAGTCAAACTCGCTCGCGTGCTGGTCGGCCAGTGCTAAAAAATCAATTCGACAGCCTTCAGCGAAATGTTGGCTTTGGAAATGCGCCGGGCCTTGTTTATCGCCCGCTACGACCAGGAAGCCTCCACATTCCGCCAGCTTCTCAACAAGTTTAACAACTCCGCGTGTCGGTTCCTGAATTGTGGTGATTACAGCGGCAAACATTTCGCAAATTAGATAACCGAATTTAACGCTTCCATGAATTGCTGCTGCAAACCGGCTGGCGAAAATTCTGTTTCGTACGCGCGCCGTACTCGGGCACCGAGTTCCAGTTGCAATGCTGCATCTCTCTTTAAATCCGCGAGGGCAGCCAGCAACGCGCGAGCATCGGGGTCCGTTACACAGAGCGCAGCTCTATTTTTTTTTGCCCACTGCACCACGGCAGATGATTCCGGAGCCCAGATCACAACTGGCCGGCCGGCGCGCGAGTAATCGACGAGCTTCGTTGCGAAACATGTTTCCGTACGGCGCCGCTGTGCTGCGTCAAAAAACATTACAACCAGGTAGGCGTCGAACGAACCCAACCAGTCATCAAAGCCTGGTCCGGGTTCGAAATCGTGCAGTACATGACGGTTTCTCATTTCATGCATTAGCGCTTGCGGCCATCGCGGGCGTCCTCTGAATTCGATCCGAACATCCCTCTGTTTGACTGCTAACTGAGCCAGGTCAGCCAACATATCGCTGTAATCAAACATGTTGCCACTATAGCCAACGCGAAACTCACCAGCCGAATCGTTGCACTTCGATAGCCTGATCGGCTCAGCATCTGGAATCGGCAGTATAACGCGTGCGTTGCGATGCGGGCCCAATGCTTTGAGCATTCCTTCGCTGATGCACAGGCTGAGATCCGCAGATCGATGAAGCTCGAGAAAGCGCCGCTCCAGTTGCTTGCGTACTGGCGTATGAACCCAGGCAATGTCGGGCCACCAGTCGTCGAATCTCACAATCAATGGCAGTCGGTGCCGCCTGGCATAGCGTTGCGCCACCCAGCAGCCACTGCCGTATGCGAGTGTCAAAACAACTGTCCGCGCCCGAGCAGGCGGTGCGACAAGGCGCTTCTCTAACGGCAGTGTGGTGTGCAGCAGGCAATCGATGTCACCTGCCCATCGTCGCGCCGGCGTTCGCATGAGCCGTGGGATAATCTTAGAGTGAAAAGAGCCGTGGACAATCTCGTGATGTTCAGAGGGCAGGATGTGCAGTTGAATGCCGCGCCGGTTGACCAAATGTCGATGCAGTGTCAGCGCGGCAGCCGTACTTTTCTCGGGCCGGACCGAGGAAATGACGATCACGTTAATTTCGTCCATCGACCAACTCGGTTATTTTCTGAACGAATATGTCCTGCAAGCGATCGGGATTGAACAGGGTTTGATGCAGTTGCAGCGCTCCATTGGAGAGCTTCTCACTTAGCGCTGAGTCCGCCGCGATTTGACGGCAAAGGGAAACTACTGCATCGGCGTCACTGCTGGAGACGGCCGCGGCTCCGCCATGCTTTCGAGCAACACGAACCGGCGTGCAGTACTCTGGCCCCCATAGAATCACAGGTTTTCCAAATGCGACGTAGTCCAGGAATTTAGTGGTGAAACTCGTGCGCATGAACAGTTCATGTTCCTTCTCGAAGCTCATCACAACCAGCAAAGCGTCGGCGCTGGCTAGCACTTCCGCGGCTTCATCTGGTGGCTTGAAGCCGAGATAGGTGCCGCTTGCCCGTGTCCGCTCGAGAGTTTGCTTGGGCCAGTCCGCATCCGGTCCGACTACAATGATTTCCACGTCGTTCGTCGCTTCGATTTTTTCGATCAGCGAGCATAGCATTCGTCCGTAGAAATTTCTCACTGCGCCGACATAGACCAGGCGAAATTTCCCATTGGATCGCGGCCAGGAGTTTTCCACCGGCACGCGATATTTTCCCGGCATGGGATAAATGACATGGCCGTTCGGATGCGGGCCTAGCATCTCCTGCATGCCATCGCTGGTGCAAAACGCCAGATCACATGCGGCGTAAAGTTCTCGGTACCGGCGGCTCAGGATTCCTCGCGTCCATTTGTGACCGTAGTGACCTTTCGTTACCGGAAACCAGTCGAGGAAAAGCCCTGCCAGCGGCAAACCATGCCGTTGCGCGGTTTTTCGAGCGATCTGACACAACCCACATTCTGCAAGAGTAAGGACTACGTCCGGTTTGAAATGTTGCACCGCTTCTTCCAACGCTCCATTGGCTGTCAGCGGCCAGATGAAATTTTCGTAGTCCGTGATCCACGGAGCCAAGCGCGGACCGAATCGGCTTTTTCGCAGCCGATGAATCAGATACGGCAGTCGTAGAGGAGTATGCACCAGAAGGCCGTCCTCAAAATCAGCGTTACTGGCCACGTGCAGTTTGAATGGATTTCCCTCCACCAGATGCCGGTGCATGACGATGCGCACGCCACAATCGTTCCTTGGCGGAACAATGCTAACGAGCAGCACCCTCGGCTTCTCCATCTTAGTGTTGTGTAACTGGTATGGCTTGCCAATCGCCGCAACGAGTTTGGGCGAATTTCAAGAAGCGAGCGAAGTGCCTGTATTCTTTGCGATACTGGCCGAGCGAGCGACGCGGAAATTTGCTCAAAGAACTGCGGCCCGGAGGGTTGAGTTGAAAATGGCCCGGCGCCTGCGTTGCGTCTCGGTCACAGGTCGCAAAGGACATGCTCCCTCGCCGCGCCTTGGCGGCGGACCATTTTGAACTCAACGATTGGCAAGCCATACCAATTACACAACACTAACGAGTCCGTCGAAACCAGAAGCTGCCAGCCGACACGCCGGCCTTGTACGAGGGAAATGCCTTCATGAGCAAGTCCGGATATTTGATCTGCATCCACTGACCGGCCCAAAGCACTTCGAATGTCGTATTGAAGCTCAGGAACGCCTGCAAGAGGTACTGCTCATTCCAGAATCGATGCCAATCAAGCACCCACTGCTTCGGATATTCCAGGGGCAGAAAGATGTCGTGCATGTGCACAACGACTCCCGGCCGGATGCGCGGCAAAACCTCCAGAAACAGAAATTCCACATCGCTACCGATTTTGCACACGTGCGAGGAATCAATGAACAGAATATCGTTTTCGCCGAGCGATTGAAACTCACCAAGTGAAACCTCCTGAACAGGTACCCGCCAAAGCTCAACGGCGGATGGAAGCGCAGCTTCGGATTGCGCAGACGGGTACGGGTCAATGGCAATGAACCGGCACGGACATCCATCAATGCCGTTGCGACGCAATGCATCGGCAGCGAGGAGTGTCGAGAAACCGGACCCGATTTCGTACATGCGCCGCGGTTTCAAGAGACGGATTAGCCCGAAGAGCATTTCTGCGTCCACGGCCTCGAAAGCAACGTTTCCCAGGTAAAAATGAAACTCAGGTGTCGAAGCTCCTTCCGGGATGGCTGCGTA
>Ga0193735_1000148_pt1 | contig 22546 bp, 18 predicted proteins | sample U1m2metaG_FD_145080 | JGI IMG/M metagenome (GOLD analysis project Ga0193735, IMG submission 145080) | Soil microbial communities from a riparian zone of the East river system, Colorado, United States - U1m2 | ecosystem: Environmental > Terrestrial > Soil > Riparian zone | place: USA: East River... | reverse complement strand
TCGAATCGACGCCTGCCTCAATCGCATCGTGCGCCGCCTGGTCGCCGTGACAATGCACAGCCACTTTCTTGCGTAAGCGATGCGATTCATCGACCAGCGCCGCCATTTCAGCCGGCGTCAACTGCGGAGTGTCCACTTCGTCGGCGAGTGAAAGTACACCGCCAGAAACTGCGGCCTTGATGACATCCGCCCCATTCTTCACCTCAAACCGCACCGCCTTTCGAATTTCATCAGGGCCATCCGCAATACCGTCTGTGTAGTCCGGCTCGCGTCCAAAAAGAAAATCGCGAAACCCGCTGGTGGGATCAAAGTGTCCGCCAGTAGAGCCGATGCCTTTCGTCGCGACCAGCATTCGCGGGCCGACCACTACCCCTTTGTTGATCGAATTGCGTAACGCCACATCGACAAATTCGTGGCTGCCGACAAAACGGCTGCCCAAGTCGCGTACGGTTGTGAATCCGGCTTCAACAGTCGCGCGCGCGAAGGCGGTCGCACGGATCGCCTGCTCGGAAACGTTCAAATCGACTTCTTGCAGTCGGCGCTCGTTGTAATTACCTGAAAAATCGGCAGTCAGATGCGTGTGCGCATCCATGAAACCAGGCGAAAGCGTCGCGTCGCCGAGGTCGACAACTTGCGCACCGCTTGGGATCGGCAAATTGCTTCCCGCGTCGACAATTTTGTCGCCCTGCACGATAACGACGGCGTTTTGCACAAGAGCGTTCGATTTGCCGTCAAACATCCGCGCGGCTTTGAGCACGACTGATTGATCGGCCGCGAGCGCCGACACACCGAAACACAGCAAAATTAAGCAAATACGGGACGTGATTTTCATCCCGCTCGTTTAGAAGCGATACGCTGCGCTGGCAAGAAATGAATATGCAAAACGCGCCACACCCATTCCCCATACAGTGCTAAGGCTTGTGCAGTTTCGCTTCGCTTTGTGCAAGCCCTTCTCGCGCCGCGGCGAGCCCCGGGTTGAGTGCAAGCGCCTCCTTGAATGCAACGATGGCGCGCTCGTGCTGATTGAACGAAGCAAGATAACGTCCGCGATTGACCAGCATGCTAGTATACGTCGGCAACACCTTGAGGTTCATCACGTCATCTTTCTCAAATCGCACCGTCCCATCAGCCAGACCGCGGGTCTGGAGGTGCGGGTCTGGCGAGTCGCGAAAACTCTGGTCACTCGCGAGGTAAAAAACGAGACCTTCCGGAATAAGTTGATACGTTTGAGGGATCCATTGCGTCAGGTAACCGTTCATTTGGTTAGAGACCAGCAGGTCATTCGTCATGTAAACAGGCGCGAAGCTGATTTCGTTCGTCACGATCGACCGAACCATCTCCAAGAAAGCCAGGCTAATCTTTTGAGTGAGCGGTTGGCTTCGGGCGAAAGCCGCGGGATCGCGCTCCCATTCTTTGAGGTCCTCAACATATGCATCAATCTTGTCGCGCGACCGCTGGACCAAACCAGGATGAGCGCGTTTGAGATAATCGAAGTACCACGAGCGACGCAGCAAATTGATATCGACAACTTTGACGTCGGTCCGGCGTTGTTCCACCTCCTGTTCATAAAACATTGGGGCGGCGACCTGCCAATCTTGTGTAAGTAACAGCCCGTTTGGCTCGATGGTACTGAACAGATTCTCGGCATAATCGTGGGCGATAAAGTAATGCCTTCGATTGTTGAACGGCCAATTCGCCGCCAACGCTGTTGCAGAGGTGAGTAGAACCGCAGCTGCAGCAACCCAGTACGTTTTGTGTAACGCCGTTGCCTTGGACGCGTTCAGCTGAATCAGCCAACGGATACCAAACCCGGCGGCAATCGCCACCGAAATGAACGTCGGTAAATAATAGGCGTCTTTGTCCTCCGCAATTTCGTAGCTGAGGGCGTAAGCCAAATCCGCCATGACGATAAACAACAGAAACCAAAAGCTTGTGCGGTCCTGCCTGAAAGCGCTCCGCAACCCGGCAAAGGCCAAAACGAGGGACAAAGGAAGCCACGCAGGTCCGAATTCGCGCAGAAGCATTCGGCAAAATTCAACAAACGGCGTTCCCAGCATCGATGGGCTGAAGGTGAGGAACACGCGGTATTGGCGGCCGGTTACATGCCACCAAATCTCCTGCAGCGAACGCGGATTGCCCCAGTTGATGGCGGGTGAACGGGACGCCGCAAACGGCAAATAGGCATAAACGGCGACCAGGCCGCCGATTGAAATCAATGCGGCATACAGTAACCGGCGGCTGGTAAAGAATTTCAGCCCCTCTGTCCGGTAAACGAGAATGGCCAGAGCCGGGAGAATCAACCCCACAGTCACGTGGTGAACTCCCAGAGCCAAGCCAAAGACGAGAGCGGCGGCATAAAGCCAACCGTCGTGGATTGTAATCGGTGAGCCGATATTCGTTTGATCTGCAACGATGCGCCGCCGCCACCGAAGCATCAGAAACAAAACTGTGAGGATCAACAGCGTGTTGAGAGTATAAACCTCGGTGATGGTCGCATACGACCAAAGCGTGCGTGAAAATGCCATCAGCAGCCCTGCGCCAACCGCAGGCGCGAAAATCAAAACGGGGTCGACCGCGGAATCCGCGGTCTTTGTCTTCTTCCGCGCACCTCGCTCCTTTGTCTTCGAGAGATACAAAGCCGTAATGATTAACTCCGCTACCACCAGAGTGAGCATTGCGGAAGCGAGCGCTGCGAAAAAAGCGGAGGAGGAATTGATTCGCACCGCAACGTTTCCCAACGGCACCAGCGATGCAAGATGGGCAAGCATGATCCAAAGAGGAACCCCCGGCGGATGCGCAATACCGAGCCCGTGAGCGACCACTATTAATTCGCCGCTGTCGGTTAGAGTGACTGTGGGTGCCAGCGTGCAGCAATAAAGGAGAAGCGCGACGAGAAATACTGCGCTAGTGCAGAACAGCTCTGTCCGGAACCACGGGATTGTCTCTTCGTTCCGCGCGCGAGCTGCTTTTGACGCCCTTTTCTGAGCCATCGCTTTTTTCATTTGCACATTGCTCGAGAATCGGCGGGGCATTTATCTATCGTCTCGTAAACACACTTTCCTGCAAATCATGAAAGCGATGCGAGGACGCATCGCACTCCAAGAGCACTCCGTGCGAAAGTTCACCGGACGCCCGGTCAGGTTTCGCGAAAGCTCGCCACGGGACGAGTCCGTCCGACGGCGGACTTTAGGAGAGCGCGCGCGTCTTCGCGTCGCTTTTGGGTGCTCAAAGAACGCTTGTTTCCGCCGGGCGCTTCGCTTCAATCCTCGCATGACAGAATCATTGGGCGGCATCCGTGCCGCTTCCTTACACCTCCTCGTTGCTCTGACGATTGGGACCTGTGGAATGCTGCAAGCGCAATCTCCCAGTCCAGCGCCATCGCCATCGAAACCTCCCGCAGATTACGATCTTCGATGGAGCGTTAAGATCCCGATGCGTGACAACGTTGAACTCAACGCAACGCTGTATTTGCCGAAAGCTTCTGATGGCTCGCCACAGAAGACGCCGGTGATCTTCACGCTGACGCCTTACATTTCCGATACGTACCACGTCCGCGGCGCCTACTTCGCGTCGCACGGATACGCGTTCGCGCTCGTGGATGTCCGCGGTCGTGGAAATTCCGGCGGCGACTTTGAGCCGTTTGCAAATGAGCCGCGCGATGGACACGACGTCGTCGAGTGGTTAGCAAAACAGCCTTTTTGCGACGGCAAAGTTGCCATGTGGGGCGGGTCTTACGCGGGATTTGACCAATGGGCCACCGCGAAAGAATTCCCGCCACATCTTGCGACGATTGTTCCTGCGGCAGCTGCGCATCCAGGCCTCGATTATCCATCCTACAACAACATCGGCATGCCTTACGACGTGCAATGGTTCACGCTGACCAGTGGCCGGACAGCACAGGACAATCTATTCGCTGATTCCAAATTCTGGCGCACGAAATTTTTGGACGCTTACAAAAAGCACGTCGTTTTCAAAGACCTCGACTCGTTTATCGGCAATCCGTCTAAAAATTTCCAGCGCATCCTCAAACATCCCATGGTCGACGCGTACTACGACGCTATGCTTCCGAACCGCGACCAGTTTCAAAAGCTGGGGCTGCCGATCCTGACAATCACGGGTCAGTACGACGGCGACGAGCTGGGCGCGCTCACGTTTTATCGCGATCACATGGCGAACGCCTCGCCCGAAGCGCGGGCGAAACATTTTCTGGTCATTGGCCCGTGGGACCATGCCGGCACACGCACGCCGACCGATGAGGTCGCTGGAGTAAAATTTGGCCGGGCTGCGATTGTCGATCTTAACGATCTGCATCGCCAATGGTATGACTGGACAATGAAGGCCAGCCCGAAGCCGCCCTTCCTCAGAAGCCAGGTCGCATATTATTTGCTCGCGCCCGGCAATTCCGGCGCGAACGGCGACTGGAAATACGCCGACGATTTCGCAGCATTGATCGCCAATCCGAAGACATTTTATCTCGCGTCGAAGAACAGTGATGCGAACGGAGTATTTCGCTCGGGCGCGCTGACCGAAACGCGGCCGACCGACGGTACTGACAAATTCACATACGACCCACTGGACACACACCGCGGCGAATTTGTTGAAGGAGTGGACCCAAAAGAGAAAACCGCCGCGATCGATCAGACGTTTGCGCTGAGCATCGGCAGTGATGGCTTAGTGTATCATACTGAGCCCTTGGCAAACGAGACGCCATTGATTGGTTGTCCCGAAGTCACCCTGTGGCTCTCCATTGACACCCCCGATGTCGATCTTGAGTTCGATCTTTACGAAGTCCAGCCGGACGGAACAACTATCGCGTTGTGGAGCACCCTGGGCCGGCTGCGCTACCGCGAGTCGCTGCGCGAAGCCAAGCTCGTTAAGCCGGGCGAGATTTTGAAATGCGATTTCAACCCAGGATTGTTCGTCGCGCGACGACTAATGAAAGGCAGCCGCCTCCGCCTGGTCGTCACCGCAGTGAACTCGATTTCTTGGCAAAAGAATTATTGCTCGGGGGGAGTCGTTGCTGAGGAGACGGCCAAGGACGCGCGGACCTGTCACGTGCAGGTTTATCATGACGCTGCGCACGCGAGCACAATCCAACTCCCTCTTCGCTGATGCGTTCGACCGTTCGAATATTGGCTGTCGCCGGAGTATTTTCGCTCCTGGTGACAATCGCGCGGGGCGATTCGGAAATTGTAATCGCCATTCGTTATCTGCAACCGGAGGGAATCAGTCACTCCCATCTGTATCTGTATCGAGAGGATGGAAAACTGTTGCGCCAGTTGACGAATGACAACTCTGGCCAGGACGTCGCACCGATTTTCAATTCGAGCGGCGAAACGATTGTATTCACTCGGGAAAAGCCGAACAAAGTGGTCGAGTATTGGACGATCAAGCCGCGCGGAGAAGGATTGAAAAAGCTCGACGCCGCGCCATCGTGGTACGTCGACGCAAAGACCTCGCCCTACTTCACAAACATCGAACCTGAATCGGAAAGTTCACCCACGCCTGCTGTTTCGCCCGAATCGACCGAGTCGCCTGGGACTTCACCCGAAGGAACCGAATCGCCTGTTGAATCGCCGACGCCCACGCCGAGCTATAAATCGCCCGACGGCGCGTTTGAGCTGGTGCTGCGTGAAGATCCAAACGATCAGGCCGATCAGGTCGATATGCCTGGTCATGGCGCACATTATCTATTGCGCGATTTGAAATCCGGAACTGAGACGCCATTCGGCGATATCGAGGGGTTCGAAGGAGCGTTTGGAATTTTGCATGAAAGGCAGGATCCGGAACAGCATTTCCTATTTGATGGGGCGCTGCATCTCGCGTTCTTCGATCTGCATCTCAACAGCAGCGATGGAACAACGGTGTTTGCGCTCGATCTTGTGCGAAAGCGCTTCGTGCGGCTTTCGCCAAATTGGGCAACGCCGTTTCCGTTGCCCGGCGAAAGCGCGTTTCTCACGTTCACCGAAAATCGTTACGTCCCGATCCCCGGGAGCCAGAAGACGGCGAACTGCTGGTACATCGAGCGCTGGGATGACAAGCTCAACCACATTCGCTATGCGCGCGAAAAATCCGCCGCGATTTGCTACGGATTCTCGATGCACCATCAGGGTAAAAATCCCGCTGTGATTACGCTTCGGCGCATATCGGACAGCGAAGAATGAAAATGCGCGTTGCGTTGATCGCGATTTGTGTCGCGAACATTGCCGCCGCCGAATCACTCGAGAAGCTGGCCGACGACTTCTGGACATGGCGTGCGAAATATGCGCCGTTCACAGGTGACGATGTCAATCGATTGGAACGGCCAGGGGGAATACGCGACTGGTCGCGAGCGAGCATCGACCGGCGACACAAGGACCTCGAACAATTCGAAGCGCGTTGGAAGAAGATTGATCCTAACGGCTGGCCGACTCCACAGCAGGTCGATTACAAGTTAATCGGCTCCGCATTGTCGCGGGTACGTTGGGGGCTCGACAAGAACCCGCGCTGGAAACGCGATCCGAATTTCTACGTCGAGCAGACGCTCACGGCGCTGGCCGAAGCGCTCACTATTCCGGCACCATATGATGAGGCACGGAGCCGCGAGATTCTCACACGCATCGAAAACATTCCGTCTATCGTGCAGCAAGGCTCGCAAAACCTGGAGAATCCGCCGGCACCGTTTGCAAGCGTTGCGATCCAGAACCTCGACGGGATCCGCGAGCGTCTCCGCAAAATGTCGAGCTCGCTGGTAACATCGACAACTCTAACCGCGGACAAATTGAACAGCGCTTGCGAGCGCGCGGCGGATGCGCTGGAGAAATTTCAGCAGCAGCTCAAAGGGAACCTGCCGAAGCTTCCGCAGCAAACGGCGCTCGGTCGCGACGCGTACGTCTGGTTTTTGCGAAATGTGGCACTGATGCCGTTCACGCCGGAGGAACTGCTGGCCATGGGTCGGCAGGAATGGAATCGAGCCGTCGCGTTTGAAACGTTTGAGAAGAACCGGAACAAAGATGTGCCGCCGCACAAGATTGCAAGTGACATCAATAGCTGGATCAAAGACGCAGCTGAGAAAGAGCTTCAAATCCGGAAATTTCTCGAGGAGCGCGGCATCCTCACCGTTCCGGATTGGGTCCAGCACTACACGCTTCGACCGACTCCCGAATATTTGCGCGCTCTGGGCTTCACTGAGAACGATGACTTCACGTCGCCATCCCGATTGAAAGAAAATTGCATCCGCTACGTACCTGAGCCGTCAGAAAAACTCGGCTACTTCTGGCGCGCGACAGCGATGGATCCGCGGCCGATCACTGTTCATGAAGGAATTCCCGGTCATTATTTTCAGCTTTGTCTGTCGTGGAAACACGAGGACCCCATTCGACGGCATTACTATGATTCCGGCGCGAACGAAGGAATCGGGTTCTACGCTGAGGAAATGATGCTGCAGGCCGGCTTGTTCGACGACAGCCCGCACACGCGCGAGATCATTTACAATTTCATGCGGCTGCGCGCGCTGCGCGTGGAAGTGGACGTGAAACTCGCGCTCGGCGAATTCTCGCTCGAACAAGCCGCCAAGTATCTACACGACAAAGTCCCAATGGACGAACAGACCGCGCGCCAGGAAGCGATTGCATTCTCCACCGGACCCGGCCAGGCCATTACGTATCAGATCGGCAAATTGCAGATCATCAAATTTCTCGCTGACGCGCGCATGCAACAGGGCGACAAATTCAATCTTCGCGCATTCCACGATTTCGTCTGGAAAAACGGCAACGTCCCGATCGCGTTGCAGGCATGGGAATACCTCGAATGGCAGAAAGAAATCCCTGAACGCGCGGCGAAGTAGCCAATGCTGCAAATTGTGAAAGACAACGTCAATTCGAAGTCGATTCGACTTTATCGCTACCTGAATGCCGAGGCCGCGCTCAAAACAATCGAATCTCGATCATTCAGAGTGGGACGAATTCACGAGCTGAATGATCCGTTTGAATGGCGAATGGGAATCACCGGGATAATTCACGAAGGGGAGATGTTTGCGCAATCGTTGCTGGATGGGTTCATCGCCAAAATCAGTCACAGCATGGGGATCCTATCGTTTAGCGATACGTTAGAGGATGCCGTTCTGTGGTCGCATTATGCGGACAAGCACCGAGGAGTGGCCTTCGAAGTCGATCATGTCATCAAACCTGATCAGTTGTTTAAGATAGTGTACACCAATGAACGCCCTGTGTTTGATGCGAACCGCCTTCACCAGCCTAAAGCGCTCGACGATTATTTAAGGCCACTTGTCATTAAGCTGATCAAACAGAAGTCGCCGGGTTGGAGTTACGAACGCGAATATCGAGTGTTTATCGACTTGCCGTCATGCGAGATATCGCGCGGCCACTACTTCCGGCCGATTCCCGACGATTATCTCAAGCGTGTAATCCTTGGATTCAAATGTCCGCTTGAAACGTCGTATGTGATGCAGAGTCTCGCCGCACGTGGGCTGAAAACCACCCAAGTCGTCCGTGCACGAATGTGTCTCGAAACCTATTCGATACGTTGCTGAACCTCGTGTCATCGATTGACGAGAGTGAAGGATGCAATCACTCGGGCCTGGTGCTGGCGCGAGCCAATCGGCGAAAGGTTCGTAAAAATTAGCCTCCCGTGGTGGCTCCGCCTCGACAATCGGCAGCGCAGCAGCTTCCTCTTCCGTCACGGAGCGCAGCTGAAAAAAGCCTCGGGCAACCTTGAGAATCTCCGGAGTCAATCGGTTTAACGATGAAGTCGTCGTCCAAATCGAATTCTTAGGTATGTCTTTGAGTTTGTCTTGGATTGCAGGAGCAAGTTCGGAGTGTCGTAGACCTTGAGGATGAGCGGCGAGAATCTCCTTTGCTGCCGCTACTATGCGGTCGCTATTCGTCACGGTTGCCTACGCGGATTCAATCGGCGATTTCGAGGCCCATTTGTCGGGCGGTGCCGGCGATGATGCGGAAGGCGGCTTCGTCGTCGCGCGCGTTGAGATCTTTGCGCTTGGTGTTCACGATGTCCATGACTTGTTTGCGCGTGACTTTGCCGACTTTGTTTTTGTTCGGCTCCTTTGAGCCGGCGGCGATGTTGGCTGCTTTCTTCAACAGAACGGCAGCAGGCGGACTCTTGGTGATGAACGTGAACGATTTGTCTTTGTAGACGGTGATCACGACCGGGAGAATATCGCCGGCTTGTTTTTGTGTAGCGGCGTTAAACTCCTTGCAGAACGCCATGATGTTCACGCCTCGTGGGCCGAGGGCCGTGCCAACTGGTGGCGCGGGGTTTGCCTGGCCAGCCGGAATCTGAAGTTTTATTTCTGCTACTTTTTCTTTGGCCATGTTGGAGAGTTTTTAGTTGAGAGTTGATGGTTGAGAGATTTAGCCGCGCTCGACCTGCCAATATTCCAGTTCCACTGGAGTGGCGCGACCGAAAATTGTGACCGAAACGCGCAATTTGCCGCGCTCGGGATCGATTTCTTCAACGATTCCGGTCTGATTTTGGAATGGACCATCGGCCACTTTCACCGATTCGCCCACTTCGAAGCTGACCTTCGGTTTCACCTTTTCTTCGCGCTCTTTCATTTGCGCGAGCATGTTGTCCACTTCCGATTGGCGCATCGGAATCGGTTTGTCCTTTGTTCCGGCAAAGCCGATCACGCCGGGTGTGTCGCGGATGAAATACCAGGTGCGCCCGACCAACTGATTGTTTTCGTCGAGCAAGTGCATGTTAACGATCAGATAGCCGGGGAAAAACTTGCGTGTAGTCTCGCTTTTTTTTCCTTTTTTGATCTCCGAGACGCGCTCCGTCGGAACAAGCACATCGTAAATCAGGTCGCCCATTTCCTCTGTCTTGACGCGTTTCAAAATATTCTCGCGCACCTTGTTTTCCTGTCCGGAAAGCACATGCACGACGAACCATTGATCTTTGCCTGCGAGTGTCTGTCCCATAAATCAGTGTATTCGAGTGAAAAAGTGCACGACGTTCACCAGAACGAAATCAAACAGCGCGACGTAACCGCCAAGCAAAAGCATCGCGATAACGACTACAACGGTCGAATCACTCAGTTCCTTGTAACGGCGGAATCCTTTCTCTTTCGGGTCCCACGGCCACGAACATTTCTGCAGCTCGACTTTCACTTCGCCGAAGAAGTTCTTAATCCTGGTGATCATTTAAAATGTAATCGTGACTCGTTGAAGCGGCCGATCACGCAACAAGTTCATTTCGTCCGGTTTAACGCTTCAACAATTCAACCCTTTAACACGGCGGTAGCCACACGCCAGGAGGGACTCGAACCCCCAACAGGCGGTTTTGGAGACCGCTACTCTACCAATTGAGTTACTGGCGTATTTTTAATTGTCATTCTGAGCGAAGCGCAGCGGAGCCGAAGAATCTCTCGAATCACCAAAGCAAAGATGTCTCCAGACCTTCGCATAAAGCTACGGCTCGGCAGGCGACTTCGCTCGACATGACAACAATTTAATCCAGAATATCGCCCACGCGACCCGCACCCACGGTTTTGCCACCCTCACGAATGGCGAACCGGATCGTCTTTTCCATCGCAATAGGCGTGATCAACTCTACTTCAATAGAGATGTTATCTCCTGGCATGACCATTTCTACGCCTTCAGGAAGTTTAACCGTGCCTGTAACATCCGTGGTGCGGAAATAAAATTGTGGCCGGTAATTGCTGAAGAACGGCGTGTGACGTCCGCCCTCCTCTTTGCTCAGCACGTAAACTTCCGCCTTAAACTTCTTGTGCGGCGTGATGGAGCCCGGTTTCGCGATCACCTGGCCGCGCTCTACCTCCTCCTTCTTTAATCCGCGTAAAAGAACCCCGACGTTATCGCCCGCGCGCGCTTCATCGAGAAGTTTGCGGAACATTTCGATATCTGTCGCCACGGTCTTCGCCGTTGGACGAATACCGACCAGTTCGACTTCCCCCATTTTCTTGAGAACGCCGCGCTCGACACGACCTGTGGCAACGGTGCCGCGGCCTTCGATGTTGAACACGTCTTCGATCGGCATCAGGAACGGTTGATCGACAGGCCGCTCGGGGACAGGGATGTAATCGTCAATCGCCTCCACCAGCGCGAGGACTTGCTTTTCCGCCTCCGCGTCGCCATTCAGCGCCTTGAGCGCGCTGCCTTTGACAATCGGGATTTTGTCGCCTGGAAATTCATACTGCGTCAATAGATCACGCACTTCCATTTCCACGAGATCGAGAAGCTCGGGATCATCGACCATGTCGACTTTGTTCAGGAAAACGACGATGGACGGGACTCCAACTTGTCGCGCCAACAAAATATGTTCACGCGTCTGCGGCATTGGCCCGTCCGCGGCGGAGACTACCAGAATGGCACCATCCATTTGTGCCGCGCCGGTGATCATGTTCTTGACGTAGTCCGCGTGCCCGGGGCAATCGACGTGTGCGTAGTGGCGTTTGTCGCTCGAATATTCCACGTGCGCCGTGTTGATGGTGATTCCTCGCTCTTTTTCCTCGGGAGCATTATCGATCGATTCATATGCCCGCACTTCAGCCATGCCCTTTTTGTTCAGCACCATCGTGATGGCAGCTGTCAGGGTAGTCTTGCCGTGGTCCACGTGGCCGATCGTGCCGACGTTCACGTGCGGCTTGTCGCGTTTAAAAGCTTCCTTAGCCATTTCAATTCTCCTGTTTAATTAAACTTCGTCTTTTGTACTAATCCTCTACCGCCGGTCGCGAGTTCTTTCTGAGCCCATGACCGGGATTGAACCGGTGACCTCGTCCTTACCAAGGACGTGCTCTACCAACTGAGCTACATGGGCCTGCTCTTTCTTCGCCAACCCAGCGCCTCCGCGGCAATCCGAGCGGCAAACCGGTTTCGCTCCGTGCCAGAGATTCAAAAGTCCCAAAGCCGCGTCAAATTTGCAATTTGAACGACCATGGGACCGCCTCGTTCCAGCAAAAAGCGCCCGCAAGCTAACCGCGCCCATGGTCGTGTCAAAGAAATTTTGGTAAGGCGACATAGGTCGGAGACGCCTGTAGAGTGCGCTGTCCCCAGCGCATGGAACCAAGGCGCGGCGAACCCAAGTCCGCTGAGGACAGCGGACACTACAGCGCGCACGCTTCAGCGGATCATACTGCTTGTTCCTTCGGGTTTCCCCCGCGTGAGCAATCGCACGATTACAGCAATTACAATCAGCACGACGATTCCAATGCCTATGTAAAGCGGACTGATCGACTTCAGGAGACTTGGTTTTTCGGGCGTTGGAGTAGGAGACGGCGAAGCAGCTGGCGGAGGAGAAGCATTCTTTTTCGCCAGCATCGACTGCGCATATTGCAAGCGCTGGAAAGTATCGTTGTCTTGCGGGTTTACTTTCAGAGCCGCCTGATAATCGGGAATAGCGTTTTCGTACTGCAGCGCCAGACTGTAGGTGTAGCCGCGCTTCGTCATTGCCTCGGTATCATTCGGGTTCTTGCTCAGGAGAAATGTGTAATCAGCAATAGCTGCATCGTAGTTTTTCATACCTCGGTATGCCAACGCGCGCCGATCATAACTCTGCAGATCGTCCGGTTTTTTCTGGATAAAGGCCGTGAAATCTGCGACCGCCTTATCCCACTGGCTGAGTCCGAGCTCGGCAAAGCCTCGGAACTTAAGCGCGGTAAGGTCGTCTGGTTTCATTTCCAATGCTTTGGTCAGATCAGCTAAGGCCGCGTCATATTGTTTAAGCTCGACCTCAGTCTCACCGCGCTCGACATAAGCGGACGCGTCTTTCGGCGCGAGTTCAACGTATTTTGCAAAATCGGCCATCGCAGATTGATATCTGGTCGATGCACCTTCTGAATCTCCCGCCGCCGCAGCAGCGCGTGCGCCTTGACGATACGCCGTCCCGCGGTTCGCATAGCCACGAGGATCTTTTGAGTTCGCTTCGATCGCCTTGGTAAATTCGGCAGCCGCCTCATCGAAGTGTTTTTGTTGGGCGAGCTCGATCCCGCGCTGCATGTGGTTCCCGCCGCCCGCCGCGGGCTTTTTCGCCAGCGCGATGTGAACGGCTGCAAGCCACAGAAATGACGCTGTCGCGATGGTGATTATTTGCTTGTTCAACATATTCATTTGTCCTTTCGGTCTACGTTTTGACCAATTTATCGTTTGTAAGCGAGCAAATTAACGCGTCGAAATAGCAAAGTGATGAAGCAACCAAGTTCCCTCGGGAAGACTGCGGATGTCCGCCCGAGCGCCAACCTCTCGAAAGGTTATGCGGCGGTCTTCGCCACCGTCGCCATCTGGTCATTGCCGTCGCTTTTCATGTATTATTTAAATCGCTTTTACGATCCGTGGGCGCAGAATTTTTATCGCTATTCAGTGGCCTGCATCGCGATCGCGCCGCTGGTGCTTTGGCGTGCGCACCGCTTCGGCCAGAGCATCGACATGCGCGCAGTTCGGCTTTGTTTTCTGCCGTGCATTCCAAACGTTGTCCATCAGGTTACGCAGGTGATGGCCCTTTTCTACATAGGCCCGGGCGTCTACACGATTTTCACTCGAGCGTCGGTGATCTTCACAGCGCTGTTGGCGCTGGCATTTTTCCCGGAGGAGCGCTTTGTCATTCGCCAATGGAGATTTCAACTTGGCACGTTGCTGGGGCTGATCGGAGCATTCGGAGTGATCTGGTTTCAGGCCAACGCGCAACCCCGAACGCCTTCGGGGCATATTGCATTGCCCGGATTGTTCATCGCTTTCACAGCGACGTTTTGTTGGGCGCTGTATGGTGTTTTGATCAAACGGCCCTCCGCTCAGCTCGGATCGATCCGCAGCTTTGGAATTGTCAGCTTCATCACTTCGGGCCTGCTGTTGCCCCTCACGCTCGTGTTTGGCAAAATCAGTACGCCGATTCATGCGGGTCCACAGGCGAACTTGATTCTCATCCTTTCGGCTGTCATCTGCATTACGCTTGCCCACGTTTTGTATTACGTTGCGATCCAACAAATCGGAGTCGCACTGGCTCAAACGCTCCAGCTTATTTGTCCCGCCATGGCCATGGCGCTCTCCGCCTGGATTTTCCACGAACGGCTCACTCACGCTCAGCTTTGGAGCGCGGCTGTTCTGCTCCTGGGTGCATTCCTCGCCATGCGAGTGAAACCGGTCGCCACCAGTGAAGCAGCGGAGAATATTTGAGCGCACCTTACTTTGGAGAAAAATACTGCCAGCGTTACGGAGCGCCGCTACAATCGAGATCCACTAGCGTCATGGATCTGAAAGCATATCTTCGCAGCCGCCAAAGAAAGATCGACCGGGCGCTGGATCGATATTTGCCCAGGGCGAATACGAAACCCGCAACACTTCACAAGGCGATGCGTTATAGTCTTTTCGCTGGTGGGAAACGATTGCGACCTATTCTTTGCCTTGCGGCAACCGAAGCTTGTCGTGGCAACGTCGATGATGCGCTCCCTCTCGCGTGCGCGCTCGAGTGCATTCACACCTACTCGCTCGTGCACGATGATCTTCCCAGTATGGACAACGATGATTTGCGGCGCGGTCGGCCCACCTGCCACAAAGTCTTCGGCGACGGCATTGCGATCCTGGCTGGAGACGCGTTGTTGACGATCGCGTTCGAAATTGTCTCCAGAACGAAGCCTGCGCGCCGCTACAACATTTCAGCCTTGTTGCGCGAGATTTCAGTTGCAGCGGGAAGCCAAAAACTTATCGCCGGTCAGGTTGCTGATCTCGAAGCCGAAGGCAAGGACGTCAAACGCGACCAGCTGAAATTTATTCACGAGAACAAGACCGCAGCCATTTTGAAAAGCTCGGTACGGCTCGGCGCGATGAGCGCCAACGCAGACGCCCGAAAGCTTTCTGCCATCACACGGTTCGGACAGCAACTGGGTCTCGCGTTCCAAATCATCGATGACATTCTCGATGTAACGCAGACCTCCGAGATATTGGGCAAGAGTGCCGGCAAGGATGTGGCCGCAAAGAAAGCGACCTATCCCGCGGTGATCGGCTTGGAGAAATCCCGCGCCGAAGCCAGGCGGCTTACGCGGCAGGCGCACAATGCTTTATCGATGTTCAGTAGCAGCGATGCCGAACCGCTACACGTGTTGGCGAATTATCTGGTCGAAAGGGAATATTAGTTCTGGGGAGCACAGGCTGCCAGCCTGTGCTCCCCAGACATTCACACCAACGCGAGATTCGGGTCGATCTCTTCGGTCACTTGCGATTCAAATCCCGCCTGCAATCGCAATAATGCAGCAAAGGCAATCATGGCCGCGTTGTCGGTACACAACGACGGCTCGGCGTTTTTGAATTCAAATCCGTTGCGACTGCATGCCTCGCGCAACTGCCTTCTCAATTCCTGGTTGCAACTCACGCCGCCGCTAACTGTCACGAGATCGACGTCGTATTTCTGCGCTGCCGCAATCGCCTTTGTCACCAGCACGTCGATAATTGCCTGTTGGAACGACGCGCAGAGATCCGCCAGGACGTCATCCCGAGCGAGGTCGAGGGATCCCGTGGCGTTACTAGAAAGGCCGTTCACCGGGATTCCTCGACTACGCTTCGCTTCGCTCGGAATGACATCGATTTTCGGCAGCAAATATCGCACCGCGGTTTTTAACCCGCTGAAGCTAAAATTCTCCGAGCCGAGCATGCTGCGCGGCAGATCAAAACGGTTTGGATCACCGCCTCGGGCGAGCTTTTCAATTTCCGGGCCGCCCGGATAAGCCAGCCCCAGCATCTTGGCGACTTTATCAAATGCCTCGCCGGCAGCGTCGTCGACAGTGCGGCCGATCACCTGATAATCGCACAGTGCGTGCACTCGAACCAGCATGGTGTGCCCTCCGCTCACAACAAGCGAAACATTCGGCCTGATTCCCGCCTCGCCATCGGCGCCACTGAAAAATGGCGATAGCAAATGGCCTTCGAGATGGTTGATTGCGAGATAAGGCTTGCCAAAACCAATCGCCAAGCCCTTCGCGATCGACGCGCCTACCATGAGCGAAGTCGCCAGCCCGGGTCCGCTGGTCGCCGCAAATGCATCAACGTCTGACAGATCGATCTTGGACGCCCTTGCAGTGCTATTGAGCAGTCGCGGCGCGTATACCAGATGGTTGCGCGACGCAATCTCAGGCACGATCCCACCGTATTTCTCGTGTTCGGCGATCTGCGATGCCACTTCGCTGGCGAGCAACTCCGGACCAGAGCCATCCTCGCGCCCGCGCAAGATCGCCACAGCAGTCTCATCGCACGATGTTTCGAGGGCTAATACTGTTTTCACAACCGAATTGTAGGGCAGGCGCTCTGCCTGCCAAACCGGGCACCCGAAGCGGTTGCCCTACAACCCCGCGCGAGCGCCCTTACTTCTTTACCGCTTCCGCTTTCGGGGCGCTCTGTTGCGCATAAATCATCACGCCCTTCAGCGCGTCGATTGCGCGCAACATTTGCGGATCTTTCGTCTTGATAATATTTTTCTCTTCTTCGGGTTTGATATTTCCGGTATTGCGCATCGCAAAGAGAGAACGCTCCTGCTCGGCAGTCATGGCAACCCGAATATTGGGAGTAACGCCATTGCTCTGAATAACCTGTTTACTCGGTGTATAGTATTTTGCAGTCGTCAAACGCACCGCAGAGCCGTCCGGCAACTGCATCACATTTTGTACGGAGCCCTTCCCGAAAGTAGTTTCGCCGACAAGCACAGCGCGATGCAAATCCTTGAGCGCTCCTGCAACAATCTCCGCGCCGCTTGCGCTGCCTTCGTTCACGAGCAGTACCATCGGAAAGTTCGGACGCTCCTTCTTCGCACCGGAAGTCGAGTAATCATGCTGCTGAGAGGCGACACGTCCCTGCGTTGAGACAACCTTTGTGTTCGGCGGCAAGAATTGAGCACACACGTCCACCGCGCTATTCAACAAACCGCCCGGGTTGTTCCGAAGATCGAGAATGAGCGCTTGCATGCCTTGCTTCTGCAAATCGTCCAGCGCCTTTGATAGTTCATCGGCGGTCGGTTCGTTAAACTGAATCAGCCGGACATAACCGATCTTGAATGGCCCTGTCAGCTCTGCGTCGAGCAACCTTGCTCCCTTCACACTTTGGATTTTGATCTCCGCCCGTTGCAACGCATATTCCTTGATCTCCTTGGTTGCAGGTCGCAGCAGCGTCAGAGTCACTTTCGCCCCCGCGGGTCCGCGCAAAACATTGATCGCATCCTGGAGATCCATTTTTTCCGTGGAAATACCGTTGATTCGCAAGATCTGATCGCCGGACAGAACGCCTGCCTTGGCGGCAGGGGTGTCCTCCATCGCTGTAATCACCGTAGGCAGGCCGTTTTTCATCGAAACCTCAATCCCGAGGCCATTGAAGCGGCTGCGCGTATCGTCCTGCATGTCTCGAAAGTCATTCGGGTCCATGAACTGGCTATGTGGGTCCAGCGAAGAAAGCATGCCCTTCATTGCGGCGGTGACGAGATCGTGATAGCTCGTCTTGTTGTCATCCACATAATCCTGACGAATCAATTCAAGAGCCTTTGCGAAAATGGAAATCTGCGCGTAGCCGTTATCCTCTTCGCTCTTTCCCGGCTGCGCTTCTTGCGCGAATGCGGCCGGGAAAGCGCCAACCAGCAGACAAACCAGCAATGGGATGATCATCGCACGCCTCATATATCAACCTTCAACCCAAGATTCGAGAAACCCCATCATCGCTCATGAGGAGTTTTTGGCAACGGCGAAGGCGGAGGGCTGTCTTAGTTGAGAATCATTAGGATGACGAACCTTTTCCCTGATCTCATTAACACCCGGGTTCAGCCGGGTGCCGAGGCTCACTCAAACCGTAGCACCGGGCTGAAGCCCGGCGTTAATGAGAGTGTGTCAGGCAAACTGCTCTTGTTGATTTTCCTACTGACGCTGTGCTTTTCCAGAGCGGCCCTGGCCGCGCAGGCGGAGGACGCCGAGTATGAAGCGGTAGCTGAAGAATACATCAAAACCTATCTTGCGGCTCATCCGCTAGAGGGAACTGCCCTGGGTCTTCACGAGTACGACGGCAAAATCAGCGATTACAGCCGGCTCGCCCTCGATGCCGAACTTTCCCGGCTGCGACGCTTCGATGATCGATTGGCCAAATTCGATCCGTCCAAACTGAGTGCACGCCAATCGATCGACCTGCGGATTCTTCAGGCTGCGGTGAAGAAGGATCTCTTTGAGATGCAGGACATGTCCATTTTCGAGCTAAATCCCATGGCCTATGCGGGCGCCGCCGATGTGAATGTTTATATCAAAAGAAATTTTGCGCCGCTCGACGATCGTGTTCGCAGCCTCGTCGCAATCGAATCTCAAATTCCAAACATCCTGATCGCTGCGAGAACAAATCTCAATGAACAGCTTCCCAAACCGTTTGTAGAGCTTGCCATCCAGATCGCAAAAGGTTCCGCCGATTTTTTGAAGAAAGATCTCATTGCCGCGGTGAGCGGGCTGAAGGACGAACAGCTCCGAGTGGCGTTTCAGGAAGCCAATCGCAAGGCAGCAAATGCTCTCAACGATTACGCAGCGTGGCTGGAGCGGGAGAAACTGCCGAAAGTCTCGCTCGATTTTGCGTTGGGGGAAGAGAAATTCGGCCGCTTCCTGGCCCAAACCGAACTGGTCGATCTTTCGCCGCAAAAAGTCCTCGAGATCGGAATGGCGCAATTAAAAGCAGAGCAGCAAGCGTTTGCTGACGCTGCAAAAAAAATCGACCCGAACAAGTCGCCAGTCGAAGTGTTCAAGCAAATCCAGAGCGAACATCCAACGCCGGACAAACTCATTTCCGATGTTGGCAAAGACCTGGACAAAATTCGCAAGTACGTTTTGAACCGTCATTTGGTCAGCATCCCCTCAGACGTTCGCGCAAAAGTCAAAGAGACGCCGCAATATCTGCGCGCCACGTCCTTTGCATCGATGGATACGCCGGGTCCATTCGAGAAGCGGGCTACCGAGGCCTATTACTACGTTACGCCGACAGAACACGATTGGCCGGAGAAACAAAAACAGGAATGGCTCACCGCTTTCAATTACTACACCTCCGATGTCACTTCGATTCATGAAGCTTATCCCGGACACTATGTGCAGTTCCTGCACTTGAACGCGTCGTCCGCCAGCAAGGTCGAGAAAATCTTCGGCAGCTACGCCTTCATCGAAGGATGGGCTCACTACTGCGAGAAAATGATGCTCGATGAAGGATTCGGCGGTCCGACCAGCTCAAGCCCCAGCGAAGAGGACGTCAAACGCGCGGCAAAATATCGCATGGCTCAGGCCGACGAAGCGCTGCTTCGTCTCTGCCGGTTATGCGTATCGATTAAAATACACACGCAAAATATGTCGCTCGATGAAGCCACCAAATTTTTCCAGGACAATTGTTATTACGAGGAAAAACCAGCGCGCCAGGAGGCGATGCGCGGGACGTTCGATCCAGGCTATCTCAATTATACCCTCGGAAAATTGCAGATCCTGAAATTGCGCGACGATTGCAAGGCGCAAGAAGGCGACACCTTCTCATTACAAAAGTTCCATAACGAGTTGCTCAACCACGGCATGCCGCCCATACGTCTCCTGCGAGAGATCATGCTCAAAGACCAGACCAAATGGGATGCGGTATTGTAGATTTGGAGTGCGCGGACATGTCCGCGCTTTTGAAAGCGGCGACATGTCGCCGCACTCCAAAAACGTTCGAAATAGCTTGTAGCTGATTTCGAGATCGCATTGCCCCATCGACCAATCTACGGTTCCCGTTATTCGTAGCTGCCTTCATCACCCTCGTTCGGCAACAGATCTCTCAACAATGGCTGCGGATTCGATGGCGACTCCTCGACATCGCGCAACTTTTTGGTGATCGCGCGTGAGCGAACATCGACATCTTCTATTTTCCGTGAGGCTTGGTCGATTTTCTCCTTCACTGCTGACAACGCCTCCCCGAATTTTCCGAACTCAGTTTTCACCGCTGCAAGCAGGTTCCAAACCTCGCTGGATCGCTTTTGGATCGCCAGCGTGCGAAAACCCATCTGCAAACTATTGAGCAACGCCGCCAGCGTAGTCGGTCCGACAAAGGTAACTCGGCAATCGCGCTGTACATTTTGCACCAAGCCCACCCGACGAATCGCTTCCGCGTAAAGTCCTTCGCTTGGCAGAAACATCAGCGCAAAATCGGTTGTTTTTGGCGGGTTGATGTATTTCTCGCAAATATCTTTCGCGCACCGCTTCAACTGCGTCTCCAGGGTCTTGATCGCTGCTTCCACCGCCGCCGGATTGCCACTTTCCTGCGCCGCGGCGAGGCGCTCGTAATGTTCCATCGGAAATTTCGCGTCAATTGGTAACCAAACCGGGGCGCCGTTCTCGTCGCCGGGTAATTTGATCGCAAACTCGACGCGCTCATCCGTGTCATCGCGCGTCTTCATGTTTTTAGCGAACTGGTCCGGCGTCAGCATTTCTTCCAAGAGCATGCCGAGTTGCCATTCGCTCCAGCCGCCGCGTGTCTTCACGTTTGTAAGTACGCGTTGCAATCCGCCGACGTCACTGGCCAATTGCTGCATCGCGCCCAGGCCCTGATGCACCTGCTCGAGTCGATCGCTCACCAGCTTGAACGATTCCCCCAGGCGTTTCTCCAGCGTGCCCTGCAATTTTTCATCGACCGTCGCACGCATCGTGTCGATCTGCTTCGCGTTGTCCTCCTGCAATTGCCTCAGCCTAAGATCGACAACGGATCGCACATTTTCGAGGGACCTAGTCAATTCCTCGCGCTGATTTTTCGCGGCCGCGCCTGCTTCCTCGCGATTACGGGAAAATTCATCGCGTAAGCCGCGATCGATCACTTCCAATCGTTTCACCAGCTCCGCTTCCACGCCCTTGCCGGTTCCACGACGTGCCAGCAGAACGATGACTGCGACGAGAAGTCCGCCACCGGTTAACCCGATCACGAGATAAAGCAGCGGACTCATACTGCGTCATTAAACAATGCCGCACGGAATTCAAGCACCTTAGCCGTGCTCTGCGAGCAGCTTTATTCACGACATGCCGCGCGGCCAAGCGCAGTCACATCGGCAACTTCGAATAATCCTTTGGAGGAATTGCCATGTCGAAAAAATTATTCACCGCTCTACTGATTCCGGCGTTCGCCTGCGCAATCGTCAACGCGCAGGAGCTTTCGCCAATTCATCAACCTGCGCTGACTCCGCAAGATAGCGGCACCACCAGCGGTCTCATCGCAGTGTGGCCTGTGAATCCACAGGTGGTCTGGGTATCCGGTCGCGACGGCACGTTTACCGTTACCACCGACGGCGGACAAACGTGGAACGCCAGTGTAGTGCCCGGGGCCGAAAATCTACAATTCCGCGATGTACAGGCTTTCAGCGCGAGCGTCGCTTATCTGATGTCCATTGGAGCGAACCCAACAGATTTTCGCGTCTACAAGACGGTGGACGGCGGGGCCACTTGGACGATCCAGTTCGAGAACCAGAATCCGAATGCGTTCTACGACGGCTTCGCGTTCTGGACGCCCCACCGGGGCATCTTGCACAGCGACTCAGTGAATGGAGTGTTCCCGGACTTTCGCACGACCGATGGAATGACGTGGCAGGACATCAGTAACAATATGCCGCCGGCGCTGCCCGGTGAAGGCTCCTTCGCGTCAAGCGGCACTTGCGTCACAACACAAGGTGGCAGGAACGCGTGGATAGCGACAGGCGTCGCAGCGATTGCCAGGGTACTGGCTACCACAGATCAGGGGAACACGTGGAATGCGCATGATACGCCGCTGTTTAGCTCGCCCAGCGCGGGTGCCTTCACCGTCGCTTTCCGTGATCCGTTCCATGGGATCGTAGGCGGCGGTGATTTAGATCCCGGCGATCCCAATAACGCGCGCACGGCGACTTCGAGCGATGGCGGTCAAACGTGGACGCTTACAAGCCCTCCTCCGGTCACGGGAGCCATTTTCGGCCTAAGCTACGTCGGTCGCACCGGCGGCGCGCCCGGAGACAACCTCGGTCGCGCAGTGGTGATCACCGCCAATGACCCGCCCACGTTTGCGACCGGAGCCGCTGCCTGGACTCCGGACGAGGGAAACACCTGGTTCACCTTGCAGGGTGTCAGCGGCTTCTGGGCGGTAGCTTTTGCAACTCCGAAAGCCGGCTGGCTCGTTGGCACGGACGGCCGAATTCTTAAGATTAGTTTCTAGCGATTGAGAGAGCTAACGCGGAGACTCAAACAGCAGTTCGCCGGCGCGGCTGGTCGCTTTGACAACCGCCTTGATCAGAGTAACGCGCAGTTTCCCTTCTTCGAGTTCAAGGATGCCGTCAATAGTGCAGCCGGCCGGGGTGGTGACAGCGTCCTTTAGAAGTGCGGGATGGTCGCCGGTTTCCAGAACAACACTAGCCGAGCCCTTCATCGTCTGCGCTGCGAGCAGAGTGGCTACATCGCGCGGCAAACCAACTTTCACGCCAGCTTCGGCAAGCGATTCGAGAATGATGTATGCGAACGCCGGTCCGCTTGCGGAAAGACCGGTCACCGCGTCCATGTGCTTTTCATCAAGCACAATCGTCCGGCCGACGGCGTCGAACATGCTTC
>Ga0193735_1000147_pt1 | contig 22618 bp, 20 predicted proteins | sample U1m2metaG_FD_145080 | JGI IMG/M metagenome (GOLD analysis project Ga0193735, IMG submission 145080) | Soil microbial communities from a riparian zone of the East river system, Colorado, United States - U1m2 | ecosystem: Environmental > Terrestrial > Soil > Riparian zone | place: USA: East River... | reverse complement strand
TTGGTGTGGGGGTTGGGGTGGGGGTTGGGGTTGGCGTTGGGGTTGGCGTGGGGGTTGGCGTTGGGGTTGGGGTTGGCGTCGGCGTTGGGGTTGGCGTTGGGGTTGGCGTAGGCGTAGGCGTTGGCGTCGGCGTCGGGGTTGGCGTCGGCGTAGGAGTTGGGGTTGGCGTTCCTCCCGGCAGCTTAAAAGCATAGACTTTGTTATCAGTAGCAACGTAGATGCGCCCGCTGGCCACAATGCCGATAGTGCTGTAGGAGTGCGTGCCCGCCATTGTCTCGTTCGCGCCGCCACCGGCATAAACGACGGCCCCAGTATCGCCGTCATAACCGTGTAATTGCTGGTCGCCACCGGTGCCTACGGTCCAGACGATCAGGTTATTAGTCCCGTCCGTGGAGGTGACAAAAGGTGACCCGCAACCGCCATTGCCCCGGACCACACTCCATCCGATGACGATGGTAGGTGGACTGGTTGCGGTAATGAGGAAAGTCGAGAGTCTGGCGCCATGGGGGCGAAAAGCAACATACGTGCCTTGGTCGGTCCGATAAGTCGCCGCTGCCTGACGGAGGAGGTTACAGCAGTCGGTGATCTGTAATGATGCTACCGGATCGGTGATACCGCCGAGGCTACTGCGATTCAGCAAATACGCAGTGTCATCTTTGCCCATCGCAACCACGAGATTGGACGGGGTTGCGCCTGGAACGTCCACGAGTAACGGGCCCGAGCTCCCAAGATCCCGGTTGTGACTGTCAAGGTCGAACCAGTTGGTAGGCGACCAGTAATCGCTGGGATCTCCAGTAAAGATCGGGCCCGGTTGGAAGCGAATCACCGCTTCGCCGCCGCCCCAGTTCCCTCCAGTGCCGATAGTGTTACCGGTGGTAACGAACGGATTGGTGCCATCGCTGGCGATGCCGCCGACTCCCCATATCGCGCCGCCGTGGGTGTTGGGAGCGGTGGCCGCAGCCCATGCCCTAACGCTGGTTGGATTATTTATCGGCACTCCCACCAGCCAGCCATGAAAAGGATCGCAGTCCCGCATGCTCCCATAAGCGACATAAAGAATGCCGTTCACGATGGCCAGCGCAGGTCTTTGCTGTTGGATCGCTGCAGTGAAGTGTATCCCGTTGTATGTGGCCATCGCCTCCACGTCTACGGGCCAGCCTGGATTGATGGCGCCCGTGTCCACGCTTAGGGAAATGATGTAATGTTTAATTGTCGTTCCGCCATCGGGCGTGACCATTGCGTCCAAAAACAGCGCTCGCGAAGCAAGATCGACAATAGGCGTACCGATGATCCCCATGGAACCAACCTCAGTACAGCTGATATCATTTTCCGGCACCGGATCGCCTACATTTCGTTGCCAAATCACTGCGCCGGTCGTGGCGTTCAGCGCATACACATTATTCGATTCGGTTACTGCAATGACAATTGGGCCGCTTGGACCACCCTCAATGTAAAGCGGCTGCGCGTAAACGTTGCCTACGATCGTACCGTCAAAATTCATGTCGCGCGTCAGGTTCGCCGCAGCCGATTGCGTGAAGGTCGAATCGATATAAAGGCCATCACGCGAGGGGTGGTTGTGATACTGGGTAACGTTGACCTGCGCGTTTGCTGGAAAAATTGCGCTCCACAAAACAGCAGCGCCAACTGAAGAAATGGAAAATAAAGCTTTCAAGCGTCCGTGGTCGATAATTCCGCGCTCCCTGCCCCCTTCTACCACGATGCGTTGCCCGCTCGTCAAGGATTATATGGTAGTAATAAAAGCAACGCTGTGTTAAATTTTCCGACAGTTCTTGTCTTACATGGTACGATTAGCTTTGAACCGCGTGGCTGCAGAGATCTTGCTGCCGCTTCGCGATCGGCATCACCTATGCCGGAACACAATTACCTACCGATGATTTACCGCATTCGGCGGTTGAGATCGTCTTCCGCCATCGCGTAAACCTACGGCCAGCCAAGAGAAAAGCCGACCCATCTAAGGTGAAACGAATCGCCGCGGCGACTCCTCACCGCGTTACCGTCCTTCCACCGGGGATTACGCTTCACTTACGGTCGCTGCGGCGGTGTCGGACGCTGCCGCGGCGATGGACGCGTTCGCGGTGTTACCCTGGGAGTAGCAGTAGCCGTAGGAGTAGCGCTAGCCGTGGACGTAGGCGTAGCTGAAGGAGTAGATGTCGCCGTTGGTGTCGCGCTAGGCGTTGGAGTAGGTGTTGGCGCCCCTCCCGGCAGCTTAAAAGCATACACCTTGTTGTCACCGGCAACGTAGATACGCCCGCGGGTCACAATGCCGGTAGTGCTGTAGGAATGAGTGCCCGCCATCAATTCGTCGGCGTCGCCACCGGCATAAACAACAGCTCCGGTGTCGCCATCGTAACCGTGTAACCGCTGGTCGCCCGGAAAGCCATTAGTCGCCGTGCCTACCACCCAGACAATCATGTTATTGGTGCCGTCCGTCGACGTGACAAAAGGCGAGCCGCATCCGTTCCGCCCCACACTCCATCCACCAGAAATAGTTGGCGGATTGGCTGCATTAATACGGAAACTCGAGAGCTCAATTTTACTAGCGCGACAAGTAACATACGTGCCTTGGTTAGTTCGGTAGGCGGCGCCCGCCTGGGTTAACCCTTGATCGGTAACATGGAAGACATCTAACGGCTCAGTGATGCCGCCGAGGTTGCTCCGATCAAGTAGATAGGCGTTGCCATCTTTGCCCATCGCGACCACTAAGTCGGACGGGGTTGCGCCGGGCACGTGCACAAGTAAGGGCCCGGAGCCGCCCAGATCTTGGTCCATATCGTCGAGAGTCTGCCAGTTAGTAGGCGCCCAGTAATCGCTGGGATTTCCGCTAAACATCGGACCCGGTTGAAAACGAATCACTGCTTCGCCGCCGTCCCAGTTGCCACCTGTCCAAGTGTTGCCGGTAGTAACGAACGGATTATTGCCATCGCTGGCAATACCGCCGACTCCCCATATCGCGCCGCCGTGAGTGCCCGGATTGGCTGGATTGATGGCCGCGGCCCATGCTGTTACTACGCTGGACGGGTCTGGATTATCGATCGGTACTCCCACCAGCCAGCCATGGTAAATTTCGCAATCGTGGATGCTCCCATAGCCGACATAAAGAATACCGTTCACGATGCCGAGCGCAGGTCGTTGCTGTTGAAGTTCCGCGGTGAAGCTTAGACCGTTATATGTAGCTGTCGCCTCCACATCCACGGGCCAGCCAGGATTGATGTCGCCTGTATCCACATCGAGAGAGAAGATAAAATGCTTCTTCGTCGTACCGTGATCGGGTGTGACCATCGCGTCGAAAAACAGCGCGCGTGAATTAAGATCGACAATGGGCGTACCGGTGATTCCCATAGGATCAGGCTTTGCGCAAATGAGGTCTCCACCATCGACCGGCTCACCCACATTAAGCTGCCAGATAATCCCGCCGGTCGTGGCGTTCAGCACATACACATTATTCGATTTGGTTACCGCAATGATCATCGGGCCGTTTGGACCGCCCTCGATGTAAAGCGGCTGCGCGTACACGCTGCCTACGATTGTGCCGTCAAAGTTTAGGTCGCGCGTGAGATTCGCCGCGGCCGATTGGGTGAAGGTTGAATCGATATAAAGGCCATCACGCGAGGGATGATTGTGATACTGCGTTACGTTAACCTGCGCGTTTGTTGGAACAATTGCGCTCCACAAAACAGCAGCGGCAGCCCAAGAAATGGAAAATAAAGCTTTCAAGCGTCCGTAGTTGCTAATCCCGCGTTCCCTTTTACCAGAATGCGCTGGCTGCTTGTCAAGGATTATCTGGCAGTAAGAAAAGTAGTGTTGTGTTAGATTTTCCGACAGTTCTTGTCTTTCTTCGCGACCGGTATCACCTATGCCGGACACAAGTATCTACCGATGATTTACCGCATTCGGCGGTTGCGATCGTCTTCCGCCACCTTCGCGTAAAGCTACGGCCAGCCAAGAGAGAAGCCGCCACACCTAAGGTGGAACGATCGCCGCGGCGACTCCTCACCGCGTTGTCGCCCTTCCACGGGGATTACGCATCACTTACGGCCGCGGCGGCGGTGATGGACGCGATCGCGGTGATGGAAGCGATCGCGGTGTTGCCCTGGGGGTAGCACTAGGCGTAGCACTGGCTGTGGCCGTTGGTGTCGCTGAAGGAGTCACTGATGGTTTAGGTGTCGCCGTTGGCGTTACACCAGGTGTTGGCGTTACTGTGGAAGTTGGAGTGGCCGTGGGTGTCGCAATTGGCGTTCCAGTCGGGGTGGGTGTGGCGGTCGGTGTCGGCCTAGGAGTAGATGTTGGCGTTGGAGTAGGTGTGGGCGCTCCTCCCGGCAGCTTAAAAGCATAGACTTTGTTATCAGTAGCAACGTAGATACGCTCGCGGGCCACAATGCCGGTAGTGCTCCACTTATGCGTCCCTGCCATCAATTCGTTCGCGCCGCCACCGGCATAGACAACAACACCAGTATCTCCGTCGTAACCGTGTAATTGCTGGTCGCCGCTGGCGCCTACCACCCAGACGATCATATTATTAGTGCCGTCCGTCGAGGTAACGAAAGGTGACCCACATCCGTTCCGAACTGCATCCCATCCGATGGCGATGCCAGGTGGACTGGTTGCAGTTATGCGGAAAGCCCGGAGTTTGTCGCCCGCGGCGCGCAAAGCAACATACGTGCTTTGATTAGTTCGGTAGGCGGCCGCGGCCTGAATGATGAAGCTAAGGGACTCCTGTGCAAATGTTATCGGCGCGGTGATACCACCAAGGTTATCGCGATTAAGTAGGTACGCTTTTTGGTCCTTGCCCATCGCGACGACGAGACGGGACGGCGTTGCGCCCGGCACGTCCACAAGCAACGGGCCCGAGGCACCCAGATCTTGATCTTGCCCGTCGAGTTGAAGCCAATTGGTAGGCGCCCAGTAATCGCTGGAATTGCCGCTAAAGATCGGGCCCGGTTGAAAACGAATTACTGCTTCGCCGCCGCTCCAGATTCCTCCAGTGTTGATAGTGTTACCGGTGGTAACGAACGGATTGTTGCCATCGCTGGCAATACCGCTGACTCCCCATATCGCGCCGCCGTTGGTGCCAGCAGCGGTGGCCGCGGCCCACGCCGTAACGCTGGCTGGATTATTTATCGGCACTCCCACTAGCCAGCCATGATAAAGGTCGCAATCCGCCATGCTCCCATATCCAACATAAAGAATTTTAGGGTTACCCACGATGGCGAGTGCCGGTCGCTGCTGTTGGATCGCTGCAGTGAAGGTCGTGCCGTTGTACTGGGCTGTCACCTCCACGTCCACCGGCCAGCCCGAATTGATGGCGCCCGTGTCCACGTTAAGCGAAATGATGTAATGTTTTATCGTCGTTCCGCCATCGGGTGTGACCATTGCGTTCAAAAACAGCGCCCGCGAAGCAAGATCGACAACAGGCGTGCCGATGATCCCCATGGAACCCACCTCAGTGCATTGGAGATCCGGTGCCGGCACCGGAGCACCCACATTGCGCTGCCAGATAATGCTGCCATCCGAGGCGTCCAGCGCATACACATTATTCCATTCGGTCACCGCAATGATCACTGGGCCGCTTGGACCGCCCTCAATGTAAAGCGGCTGCGCGTAAACATTGCCTACGATCGTACCGTCAAAGTTTAAGTCGCGCGTCAGATTCGCCGCGGCCGATTGCGTGAAGGCTGAATCAATATAAAGGCCATCACGCTTACTATTGTTGTGATACTGGGTAACGTTAACCTGCGCGTTTACTGGAAGAATTGCGCTCCACAAACCCACTGCGACAAACCAAGAAATAGAAAATAAAGCCTTCAAACGCCCGGAGTCCATAATGCCCGGGCTGTCGTTTACAGCGCACTACCAAGTTGTCAAGCACTGAAACAAGATAGCTTGTGCTATAACAAGTAATACTATGTAAAGGTGTTAAGTTTTCCGACAAAACAAGATAATTTGTGCTAGAATAGGCAAGAAGTGTTAAGCTGTTAAGTTTTCCGACGGTCCGTTCTTTACCACGTGCTATCATGCTGAGCCACTCATTGAGCAGTATCGCGCTCCCCACACCATGGCTCACCGGCTTGGGGCAGTGGGAGCGCTTCGCCGCCTGGCTTGGAGTAGCAGTAGCTGTTGCAGTTGACGTTCGACCAGTTACCGACGTGCGTAGCTTGTAGGGTAGGTGTAACCGTCGGCGTCCGAGTAACAGGCGGAGTTGGAGTCGCAGTCGAAATAGCTGTAGAGGTTACAGCGGGAGTGACAGTAGGTGTCGGCGTTCCTGTCGGCACGGTAAAGGCAGAGATTCTATTATCAGCCGGGTAGCGACACACGGAGATGGAACACGAACCTTGTGCCTTGGGCGGTTCTTCCTAGGATCCAGTCGAGTTCTCAGATTAGAATGCTACCGATCGCTGGTCGGGCCTAACGGAAAGTTAACCCTATGGCCGAGGCGGCGCAGTCGGACGCGGTCTCCGCGTCGGTCGAGGCCTGGGTGTTACCCTTGGAGTAGAGGTTGGGCTCACAGTTGGCGAGGGACTAGTCGTCGGTGTGGGCGTAGGTGTAGGCGTAACCGTTGGTGTCGGAGTAACAGTTGGAATTGGAGTCGCACTAGCTGTCGGCGTAGGTGTTGCTGTCGGTGTTACAGTAGCCGTTGGAGTAGGTGTGGGCGCCCCTCCTGGGACGTTGAACTTATAAACTTTGTTGTCATTGGCCACATAAATGCTCCCGCGAGCCACCATTCCGCTGTTCCATTTGCGCGTGCCAGTCATCAATTCGTTCGTGCCACCACCAGCAAATACGACGTCGCCGGTATCTCCATCGTAACCGTGCAACTTATTATCCCCCTCGGCACCAACTACCCATACGATCGCGTTATTAGTACCATCGGTCATGGTGACCCAGGGCGAACCCTCGCCACTTTGGCTCACGCTCCAAGCGGAAACGATCGCTGGCGGATTCGTAGCAGTGATCTTGTAGGCCTTAATTTGGCTGCCGCCGGCGCGAAAAACAAAGTATGTTCCCTGGCCGGTCGTGTAGGTAGCAGACGATTGACCTCTCAGGGTACCATCAACACCTAGGGATATTACTGGTCCGGCGACTCCCCCAAGGTTATTACGGTTAACCAGATAAGCATTGCCATCCTTACCCAGGGCAAGAACTAACTGCGAAGGAGTCGCGCCAGGCACGTCAATGAGAATGGCGCTGCAACCACCGAGATCGGTGTCGCTGGCGTCGAGCGACTGCCAGTTGGCTGGCGCCCAGAAGTCGGTCGGGTTACCGGTAAAGACCGGACCAGCTTGCAAACGAACGATCGCTTCACCACCACTCCATGGGTCTTGCTGATTGGTGAACGTATTTCCGGTGATCACGAACATGTTGGTGCCATCGCTGGCAACACCTGAGTGCCCCCAAATTCCACCGCCGATGGCATCCGTTGCCCAACCCATGACATTGGAAGGAGGATTGCCGATCTGAACGCCGACTACCCAGCCATGATACGTGCCGCAGTCGCCGAAGTATCCGGAGTAAGGCGTGTACACGATCCCGTTTACAAGAGCCAGTGCGCCTCGTTCTTCCTGCACCAGGGAGGTAAACTGGTTGTTTAACGCCACATTCACATCCACCGGCCAGCCGGCATTCGTCGCGCCGGTATCCACGTTCAAGGAATAAATGAAATGCTTGATGGGACTACCGCTGATCAAGGCGTCGAAGAAAAGCGATCGCGACGTGAGATCGACAACGGGCGTGCCAATGATGCCAACCGGGTTGATGTTGCCGCACGGAAGACCTGAAGTCACCGCCGGCCCGATGTCGGTGCGCGACCAAATCACCGTGCCGGTATCGGCATGGAGTGCATACACATTATTCGATGCAGTCACAACAACGATCATCGGGCCGTTCGGACCGCCCTCGATATAGAGCGGCTGGGCGTGCACGTTGCCTGAGATTGTTCCGTTGAAGTTTAGGTCGCGTGTCAGGATAGCCGCGTTGCCCGGGGTGAACGCGGAATCGATGTAGAGGCCGTCCCGGGAAAGATTATTGTTTTTCTGGGTTACGTTGACCTGCTGCGCATTTGCTGGAAAGAGGGCGGTCCACAAAAGAATGACGATGGGTGACAAAGAAGAAATTAAAGGTTTCATAAAGCCGCGGTGAGATGCCGCCCTCCCCTCTAGCACAGCGCGTTGCACCCCTGTCAAGTATTACCGCAACCAATCTGAGCAGAAAAGTAACGCGACTGTCAGTTTTCGTCGATTTGACTGAACTGTAACCGGGATCGGTTTGTCACGCCGTACCCGTGAGGCGAAGAGCAAATGATGCCGGCCCGCGGAGCGCGCACTGCTTTAACCGGCATCAACGATGCCGGCTACGGAGTTTCGGGGGTGCTCCGCGGAAACCTTCACGGTGTTGCCTACAGTCCTGCTGGCAATCCCCGCCACGGTTACCCGCCGCCGTCAAAACCTCACCGTTGCTTGATTAGAACAGGTTTGGCTGCCTGCGTTACACACTTGATAGGTGTAGGTGGCATGGCCACGGCCAACGGTGGGATCGGTGTAGAACCCGTCATTCAGGGTGGTGACGATTAACACGCCATTGCGATAGACGTCGACATTGTTCGAGGTCGCCCCTGTCCAGGAGAGGTCCACCGTCTGGCGTCCGTGCACTTTGTAGCCGCGCGCAGTGAGAGTAATCTGCCCGGGTGTGGGCGTCGCTGTAGGTGTGGCGGTTGCAGTGGCTGTAGGTGTCGCGGTCGCAGTTGCTGTAGGCGTGGCCGTCGCAGTAGCTGTAGGCGTGGCCGTGGGTGTCGCCGTTGCAGTGGGGGTAGGCGTAGGCGTCCCTGTCGGCAGGTTAAAGGCGTAGATCTTGTTATCCGCCGGATAGTAAATGCGACCGCGAGCTACAAGGCCTGTGTTCCATTTTCGCGTGCCGGTCATCATTTCGTTAGCGCCCCCGCCAGCATAAACCACTGCGCCGGTATCGCCATTGTAACCGTGCAAACGCCCGTCGCCTCCACCACCTGCTACCCATACGATCACGTTATTCGTGCCATCCGTCGAGGTAACAAAAGCCGACCCCAGTCCGGTCTGGCTCATGGTCCACGCACTAACTATCGTTGGCGGATTCGTGGGAGTAACTTTGTAAGCTGCGACGGCATTACTTTCGGTATGAAAGACAAAATATGTTCCCTGGCCGGTATGGTATGTGACAGCTGATTGACCCCTCACAGCTGTTGGAAGGTTTGCCGAGGCTACCGGCGCAGAAACGCCGCCCAGATTATTGCGGTTAAGTAAATAGGCCTTGCCGTCTTTACCCAACGCGAGCACTAGTTGCGAAGGCGTCGCACCCGGCACGTTCACCAGCGTGGCGCTGACACCACCAAGGTCGGTGTCGCCGTTATCGAGCTGCTGCCAATTAGTTGGCGCCCAGTAGTCGGTAGGCTGGCCACTAAAGATGGGCCCGGTTTGCAACCGAATAATTGCTTCGCCGCCCATCCAAGTGGAAGCGTTGAACGTGTTTCCGGTGATCACAAACATGTTGGTGCCATCACTGGCAACCCCGCTGTGTCCCCAAATACCACCGCCGATGGCACTCGTTGCCCAAGCCATGACGCCGAAAGGATTGTTGATCGGAATGCCGACAACCCAACCGCGATAAGTGCCGCAGTCGCCGGCGAGCCCCGAAAATGGCACATAAAGGATGCCATTCACAATGGCGAGTCCGCCGCGCTCGTTTTGCACATTAGAAGTAAACCCGGGTACTGACACATTCAGATCCACCGGCCAATTCGGATTCGTCACGCCGGTGTCAACATTCAGCGAATAAACGAAATGCTTCTTAGTCACGCCATCGATCATTGCGTCGATGAAAAGTGACCGGGTCGCGACATCGACAACAGGTGTGCCGCTGATGCCGAGGGGGCTGATGTTGCCGCACGGGAGCCCTGACGTGACCGCTGGGCCAAGGTTTCGCTGCCAAATGATGCTGCCGTCGTTGGAGTCAAGTGCGTAGACATTGTTCGACTCGGTCACGGCTATGATCATTGCCCCGTTGGGGCCACCTTCCACGTAAAGCGGCTGCGCGTAAACGTTGCCCGAGATTGTTCCGTTGAAGTTCAGGTCGCGAGTTAGATTGGCTGCGTTGGCCGGCGTAAATGCCGAATCGATGTAAACACCGTCGCGAGACAGATTGTTGTGTTGCTGAATAACGTTGACCTGCGCATTGGTTGGAAGCACTGCGCTCCACAAGACAGTGACGACGATCGAGAAAATGAGAATTAGATATTTCATACGTTGGGATCGAAAATCCCGCGCCCTTCTACAACAGCACACCGGCTATGGCAACCAATCTGAGCAGAAAAGTAACGCGACTGTCACGTTTCCGGCAGCATTTGAGAATTACGGCGACAAGGTTTTGCTGATTCTTGATTTGCTTATCTGTAGCCGGGGTCGGTGATCCCGGCCTGCACAAGTGAGCATCTCAGAAACCGGCCTCATCGATGCCGGCTATAACATCATTAGCCAGCTTCTTTGGCCGGCTTTTTCGCGGGTGACTTGGTCTGACCGGGCGAAGAACCTTTCGCAGGTTCCTTGGGCGTGGCGGATTTCTCTCCGCCAGACGGGGTGGCAGGAGTCTCCTTTTTGGCCGCCTCTTTGTAGGAATCGCTTCGGTAGTCAGTGGTATAGAATCCCGATCCCTTGAAGATCAGACCTGCGCCGGTACCGAGAAGGCGCTTCACTTTGCCGTGCCCCCACTTCGGCAACCGGCAGAGCTCTTTTGGGCATTCGCGAAATGGTTCGTCACGCATTGACTGGAATGCGTCGAAGTTCTGGCCGCACTTTTCACAAGAATACTCGTAAGTTGGCATGACTTTCGTGGCTTCCGCTGTGCGGGGGCAACGCTGGGAAGTCTGCATCAAACAAGCTACAATTCAACCCTGCGGAGCCGATGTGAATTGACGACGGCCTCCGCAAACGCATGCTTATGAGTTCAGCGGAATAAATCTGCACTTAGAAACACATATTCCAGAGGAAGATCACAAATGGCAGAAGAGAAAATCCTTACTACACACCCACTGGGCAAAAGCGGGAAAAATATCAGCAAGCAAAAATACGAAGCGCTCAAGAAAGCCATCTTATCAGCTTTGAAAAAGAGGCAGCTCACTCACGCAGAGTTATTCGATGAGCTCAATAAGAGCTTAAGGAGCAGATTTTCAGGGAACATAAGCTGGTATGGAGAAACCGTTAAACTCGACCTGGAAGCTAGAAAAATGATAGAAAGAACGTCTTCAAAACCTCAAAAATATCGGCTGAAATCGGCCTGACTGCCATGACCACCAAACGAACCACCTACAGCGTAATAGAAATCGCGGGCTTGTTTCCAAGCTTGATGGAAATCAAGGACGAATCATTGCGGGAAAGGGTCGCGGCGGTATGGAACGAAGCCATCACCGCGGGCTGCGGCGGAAAGGGCTGGACTTTCGACGAGCTTCGCGCGGTGAAATTCACGCTGCTGGCCGGCGACATCGACATGACCTTTGTCGAGCATCTCAACTCTTGCACGCGGCAATGCATCGCCATCGCGGACGTGCTGGAAAGTTCGTTCCGATGCGGGATTCCGATCCAGCGCGATTATCTCGTCGCCGGCGCGTTGCTCGCCGACGTGGGCAAACCGCTGGAGTACGACAAGGACGCGTCGGGCCAAGTCGTTCAGGGAAAGTTTGGGCAGCAATTACGTCATCCATTCACCGGCGTCGCGCTGGCGCACAAGCATGGCATTCCAGGAGAAGTCCTGCACATTATCGCCACACACAGCCATGAAGGCGACAAAGTGGAGCGCTCGATCGAATCGATCATCTTTCATCATGCCGACTTCGTGGATTTCGATATCGCGAAGGTTCTGGGTAAACGCGCGGCGAAGAAGTGACTTGAAAACAGTTGATGGTTGAGAGCTGATCGTTGAGAGCCTGAACCTGCAGGTCAGCGAATGAACGAGATCGATATTGTCCGCGACATTTCGCAGAGGTTCGAGCAAGTGGGCATCGCGTACATGCTCACCGGATCCATGGCGATGAATTACTACGCGCAACCTCGCATGACCCGAGACATCGACGTGGTGATCGCGATTGCGCCAGAGGATGTTCACCGCGTGGCGGTTTTGTTTCACCCAGATTATTACGTGAGCGAGGAAAGCATTCGCGAGTCGATCGTGCAGGAATCGATTTTCAACCTCATTCATCAAGACAGCGTAATCAAAGTGGACTGCATCATTCGCAAGAGAAGCGAATATCGGCTCGTGGAATTTGAGCGGCGTCAGAGGATTTCGATTCTCGATTTCACCACGTTCATCGTGAGTAAAGAGGACCTCATCATCTCAAAACTGTTTTGGGCGAAGGATTCGCACTCTGAAATTCAACTAGGCGACGTGAAGAACCTGCTCGCCACGGGCTATGACGCCGCCTATTTGCAGCGCTGGACGCATGAACTGGAGTTGGATAATTTATTGAAGCAATGTCTGAAATGACCGACACAACCCCGCAAATCGAGCGAATGGTGCGCGATGAAATCATGGCACGCTCGAGCGAGGAACGTTTCATCATTGGGGCGCAAATGTTCGAGAGCGCGATTGAAATGGCCAAAGCTTCGTTGCCACCCGGATTGTGCGTCACAGAACAACGACGCCGGTTATTCAAACATATCTACGGGAGAGAACTCGAAGTATGGCATTAACCTTGGTTGAGAAGATCGCGGGACGTCACGCTGATGGACTCGCTCCGGGTACGGTGGTTCGCAGTGGCGATTTCATCTCGATTCGGCCACGTCACGTGATGACGCACGATAACTCCGGCGCGGTGATCCCGAAGTTCAAGCAGATCGGGGCAACGACTATCGCCGATCCGGCGCAGCCGGTGTTCGCCATCGATCATGACATTCAAAATGTCACGACGAAGAATCTGGAAAAGTACGCAAAGATCGAAGGATTCGCCCGCGAGCACGGCATTGATTTTTATCCGGCGGGCACTGGCATTTCGCATCAAGTAATGGTGGAGCAGGGCTATGTTGTTCCCGGCGCCCTGGTGGTAGCCAGCGATTCGCACTCGAATTTGTACGGCGCTGTGGCGGCGTTGGGCACGCCGGTGGTGCGAACTGACGCCGCCAGTATCTGGGCTACCGGAGCCACGTGGTGGCAGGTGCCCAAAGTCGCGAAGATGGTGCTAAAGGGGAACCTGTCGCCCGGAGTTACCGGCAAGGATGTCATCATCGCTTTGTGCGGACTTTTCAACAAGGATGAGGTTCTCAATCACGCCGTCGAATTCATGGGCGACGGCGTGACGAATCTTCCGATGTCTGCGCGGATGACGATCGCCAACATGACGACCGAGTGGGGGGCGCTGGCGGGCGTGTTTCCGTTCGATGAAGTGACGGTAAATTATTTGCGCTCGCGCATTGGCGAATTCACGAATCCGAAACGCCCAGGCATGCGCGGCCCCAAGAGCCGCTCCGGATACACCAACACCGATATCGACGCGTGGTGGAACAATCGAAGCGAGCTAAGCGCCGACGCGGATGCTGACTACGCCATAGAACTTGAACTCGATCTCGCGACCGTGGTTCCGCATGTGTCCGGGCCTAACGAAGTGAAGACCATGGTGTCGCTGCCGGAAATGGAGCGGAAACATGTGCCCATTCAGAAGGCCTATTTGTTGTCATGTGTGAACGCGCGTTTCGAGGATTTGCATGACGCTGCGGAGGTGGTGCGCGACCGCGGCGGGCACGTTGCCGAGGGTGTTGAATTTTATCTGGCCGCCGCCAGCGCCGAAGTGCAAGCCAAGGCTGAGTCCACTGGTGACTGGCAAACTCTAGTCGATGCGGGCGCTATTCCGCTGCCGTCCGGTTGCGGAGCATGCATCGGCCTGGGTCGCGGTTTGGTGGAACAAGGCGAGATCGCGATCAGCGCTACCAATCGTAATTTCAAAGGTCGCATGGGCGATCGCGACGCATACGTATATTTGGGTTCGCCCGCCGTCGTCGCGGCCAGCGCCTTGGCCGGATTTATTTGCGCGCCAAAAGATTTTGCCGAGCGCACCGCGGGCACTGCTATCCGACGCGCCCAAAGGAAACCAAAACCGCCGGCTTCGGTTGAGATCATGGCCGGTTTTCCGTCAAGCGTGCACGGTCGCGTTCTCTTCATCGACAAAGACAATTTGAACACCGACGGCATTTACGGCAGCAAACACACTTACCGCGACGACATGACGCCAGAGCAGATGGCGGCAGTGACATTTGAAAATTACGATCCGAACTTCAACAGCCTCTATCGCCGCGGCGACATCGTAGTAGGTGGCTTAAACTTTGGGAGCGGCTCAAGTCGGGAGCAGGCTGCCACGGCGCTGAAGTTCAAAGGCATTCCTTGCGTCGTCGCCGCCAGTTTTTCCGAAACCTACAAGCGCAACGCGTTCAACAACGGGTTCGTGGTGTTTGAGTGTCCCGACTTGGTTACGCACCTGCGCGCGACGCTGAAAAATCGCGCGCCCACCACGGCAGCATCGGAAATCATAATCGATTACGCCAAATCGATGTTGAGTGTCGATGGAAAGTCTTTCTCGTTCCCGCCACTGAGTCCCGCCGCTCAGGAGCTCATCATCGCTGGCGGCGCCGAAAACCTCGTGGCGTCCCGGCTTCGTGGCAAAGCGTCTGCCCGTTGACACGGCCCCGCAAGGAAAGATTAATCGCAACCGGGATCAGCGATCCCGGCTACAGCACAGCAATGACTGATCTGGTCGCAATTTGCGACCACATATCTCGAATAGATTTGGGGGTGATTCGCCTATGACGCAGATTGAAATCCAATCTGCCGGCGCGGAGGCTCTGGCGGAGGCGCAAGAAGCGGCAGAAGCTTTTGGTAAATGTCTCGCAGAGCTGTGTCGTGTTCCAACAGCGATTTATCGATCTCGGCGAGGCGCCTTAGAATTGCCGCATTCGCGGCAATCTTTTCGCGTAATTCAATGAACGCGCGGATAACATATACACTCATTGCGATCGCACGTTCGCTTCGGAGGATATTCGCTACCTGAAGGGCGCCATGTTCGGTGAACGCCCATGGGCGATATCGAATATTGCGGCTGGACCCGATCACAATTTGTGATCGCTTATTTTTCGCACCAGATGGGGCGATCACAATCTGTGATCGCGTAACATCGTATTCATCACCTGAGAGTTGAAACGCAAAGTCGGCTGGGAAGCGCCGTTTGTTACGGCGGAGCGCTTGATTGAGAACTCTAGTTGGAACTCCGTAAATTTCCGCAAGATCAACATCGAGCACCACCTTCTGATCGCGAATCGTGAGAATTCGAATGTTCGGTTCCTTGTCTTTCATTCTACAAACAGAAAGATACTATCATTCGCACGCCCAAACGTTTTACAGAAGGCAGCGAAGAAAACGAAGGTCGTAATTTCGGCGGATACGGATCCTTTGTTTACTTCGTTTCCTTCTGTCAGCGCCCTGACCGGGATCAGCGATTCCGGCTACAGCATTCATCAGCGTAATCCGCGGTGGCCCGTCCGGCGCTTGCGACTGGTCACACTCGCGATAGAATCCGCTTCCTATGGCCAAATACAGAATTGCGTGGATGCCGGGCGACGGCGTGGGCAACGATGTCATGGAAGCGGCGCGAATCGTCCTCGATCGGATGAAGTTTGATGCCGAGTATGTACCTTGCGACATCGGCTGGGAATTTTGGTGCACGGAAGGCAACGCGCTTCCGGATCGCACGGTGAAAGCATTGCAGGGCACGACCTGCGCTCTCTTCGGAGCGATCACCAGCAAGGCACAGGACAAGGCAAAAGAAGAACTGAGTCCGGAACTTCAGGGGAAAGGATTGAGCTATTTCTCGCCGATCGTGGGACTGCGGCAGTTGTTCCATCTCCACACGAACATGCGGCCATGTAAAAGTTATCCTGGGAACCCGTTGAATTATCACGGTAACAAGATCACAAACCCGAGCGGCGCGGACGTGCCAATCGATCAGGTGGTATTTCGTGAAAATACCGAGGGCATGTACGGCGGCGTGGAGTTTTTTCCGTTGCCGGAGTCGGTTTACACGGCGCTCTGCGCGAATCCAAAAATGAAGAAGTGGAAGGACAAGGCGGGTCTTGAAAATATCGCGCTCTCCACCCGGATCATGAGCGTGCAGGGATGCACCAACATCTGCAAGGAAGCTTTCGAGTTCGCAAAGAAGACTGGACGCAAGCGTGTCACTTTGATTGAGAAACCAAATGTGTTGCGCGAGACCGGCGGATTGATGACGCGGTGTTTCCGCGACGTGGCCAAAGACTATCCGGACATTTGGGCGGACGAAGTGAATATCGACGCCATTTGCATGTGGATGTTCAAGAACCCGCAGGATTACTCCGTGTTGGTCGCGGAAAACATGTTCGGCGACATCGTCAGCGATTTGTGCGCAGGGCTTGTGGGTGGTCTTGGCTTCGCACCGAGCGCCAACCTCGGCGACAAATACGCTGTGTTCGAACCGACGCATGGTTCAGCACCAAAATACGCAGGCCAATACAAGGTCAATCCGATTGCAATGCTTCTGACTGCGAAATTGATGTTCGATTGGCTTAAGGAAAGTGAAATGGCCACGCGGCTTGAATCCGCAATTGCTCGCGTGATCGCGGAAGGAAAGGTGCGCACCTACGACATGGGTGGAAAGGATTCCACGCTCGACGTCGCCAAAGCGATCGCAGAATACGCCAGTTAACTGCTATTCCGCGGGTCGACCAATGGTGAAGGCGCCCAGCGGTTTCGCGTCGGGATGCGGCGGTCTTATCATAAGATCTTTCTCGATGTAACGGCGAAATTCCTCGCCAAAGAGATAGCTCCGCTCTTTCCACAAAGCCTTGCCACCCGGTGCGCCGAAGAGATTCATCATCACCTGCTCCCAGCCAAGCCACAGTGCTGGCTTAAGCAATCCTTCACGCCATTTCAAAAACGCGTTCTGCGAATAGGAGAGGAACGACATAAACGTCGCGACGAATCGAACTCTTTCCTGCTCGGAAAGCGATGAGTAGTCTCGCAATCCGTTCGCGGCGATTTGGGCAAGCTCGGCGTCCGCGGCGATGAGATGGTACCAATTCGCGAAGTGCTCGTGCACGGTTTGGGCGGTGGCGGATCGAATCGCGTTTGTGTTCTGCCGAATTTGAAACGCCACGTAAATCAGCGAGATCACGACGGCCAGCGCGCCGATAACTTGTCCGAGATTGGCCAGATCGTTAAGACTCATGCGACTCCATGTTTTAGCTGGCGCTCGTACTCTCCGCTGTCGAAACGGCCTTTCGATTCGGCGATCAGTCCGTTGTTGATTGACTCGCCTCCCTGCTCGTCAACCCTCTCGGGCTTTCCCGTCCATGTCGCCCGGCTCCCGCCGGCTCCATTGTCGATCTTCCAAACTTCGTAGCCGCTGATAAGAACGCGATTTCCCGTTCCGCCGGGTCCGGTGTTCGTTCCGATCAACGTCCAATGAAAGGCAGTCGCGTCTCCGCGCGGCTCAAGCTTGTCGAAGGTAACGATCATGTCCGGAAAATCGCGCATGAATCCGCGCGCAATTTCGGTAATTGCCGTCCTTCCAATCGCCGGCGTGTCATCGTTCACCTTCAGCGAGCCGTTTTCGGCGAAAAATGCCGCAACACGTTCCGGATCTTGGCTACACCACGCTTCCGCATAGCGCTGCGCAAATTCTGTTAAGTTGTCACCTGTCACTTGCCACTTTTATAATCGTTCTGATATGATCAATGGAATTCTGAAATGCGTTGAGTGATGCGTTGATTTGTTCCGCATCAAGATCGACAAAGCGCAAGGCGTCTGGCGGAAAACGGAGCTTCCCGCGCCGGGCGAATTCGATCAGCGTTGGGAGTTCAGCTGCGAGATGATCGGACACGCCGATGATCTCGACTTCTTTGTTGATCAATTCCGTGTACGGAAAGATCGACATCGACTCCGCGGTTAATCCGACAAGCGCCGCACGACCTAGCGCGCCCAAACACTGGACAGCTTGTCGCATCGTCTTCGCCGATCCGATCAACTCCAGCGAAACATCCGCGCCTTTTCCTTTCGTCGCCTCCGCGATTTGTTCGATGGGATTTCCCTTATTTGCGTCGATCGGGACAGCTCCGAGCTTTTCGATTGAGGCAAGTTTGGTCGCATTAGTCTCGACGACGTAGATCTGGTCGCAGTCAAACGCCCGCGCTAATTGCAACGCCGAAAATCCCAATCCACCGAAGCCAAAAATTGCAATCGACTCACCCGGCTTGAGTCGTGCCTTGTTCAGTGCATGAAGCGCCGTCGCCGATGAACACATCATGATCGCGCCGATCTCGAAGGAAATTTCATCGGGGAGCACGAATGCATTTCTGCCAGGGACCTTGATGAACTCCGCATATCCTCCGTCGCGATGTTTGCCGATCATTTCTCCGGTACAGCAAAACTGTTCCAAGCCGCGAGCGCAGAACTCACAGCTTCCGCAGTGCGCCAGATAATGTACGCATACGCGATCGCCGCGTATGACATGTTTGATATCGGCACCGGCTTTTTCGATGCAACCTGCGATTTCGTGCCCAAGCGTTACCGGCAAACGGTCAATCCGTGAAATGCCAGCGCGATAATGTTCGTCGGAATGGCAGATCCCGGACGCTGCAACCCGAATCAAAACGTCGGACGCACCGATTTTCGGAAGATCAACCTCCGCTTCCTCCAGCGGTTTTCCGACCTGCGTGAGTCGCACCGCTCGCATGCATTCAACGAACGAGGGCGTCCAGCTCTCTCACGTCTAGCCCGGCTTCGCGGTAGTGCTTTCGAGTCAGCTCGAGGAGCGTGAACCCATCCTCATAGGCAGTGAAGCCGCCGTTTGTCGCTTTATCTAAATAGATGAGTCCCCCTTCGACCACGAAGAACGCCATCATTGGCCCAGGTGAATCTTCCGTGATAACCAGTGTATGCGCTTCGCCAGCTGGCTCGTAAATGTACGTTCCCGGCTTTGCAATCCAGTCGTGTTCCAAGTAGCGCCAGTGACCCCGCATCGTATAGCCATGAACAGTGCCAACATGGTAATGGGTTCCCACCATCGAGCCGGGAAGACCTTTCAGAACGAGGCTGAATCCTCCAGACGTGACGTTAAAGCAACAGGGCTGGAACCAGACGCCATTCGCATAAGGAACCCAGAGACGATCATCGTCGAGGTTGGTGTCGGTGATGAAGTGTTCGCGGCTTCTTCGATTCGGATCGAGACCGTCGGTGAAATTGCTGAAGGCAGTGATCGGCATATGTCACCCTTTTTGTGGGTCAATAGTTTAGGCGTCAAGCAGCATCTGCGACGATTGCCCGTACTACGAGATTCCTCTTCTGGCGTGATGTTGACGTTTTCGGCGTTAACGACAAGCGCGGAGCTATTTCTTTGTCGTTACACGAGTGACAGTGAAAATCTCGCTCGGAAGGATCTGACCTTCCGGCCGACCTGGTCCTTCCTGTGAAATGATGCGGGACTTAAAGATCTTTTCAGTGAGTTCGATGATTTCCTCCACAGCCGTCGATTCCGAAGACTCGCCGCTAAATCGCCAGGTCGTAATCAACCGGCCGTGATCGATCCGCCATTTCCCGCGGGAGTTATCTCCTTCGTCCGGTGGATCCATGACCCACGTTCCGTCCGCGCGATATTGAGTGTCGTGTCGATGACCGTGCCATGTTCCAACCAAAAGCCGTGACAGAGTTGCATCGTCCGGAACCGCCAGTGCGATGACCGGCACAATCAAAGCGACAATGACGAAGGCGTTGCGCATTAGTGCTTCTGACTGATATAAGCAAAAATCTTCGCGTTGTACCGACGCGCATACTCTTCCTGTCGTTCCCGAAGCGGTATGTCGTTGGTGACACAGCCGACTCCGGCGTTAGCTTTGGGATACTTCTTAGCCACTTCGATCGGAACACCGACTGGCATCGACGCGATGCTGCCGGACCAATAAAACTTGATATGCCCCGTGCGAATATCTTGTTCTGCTTCCTTCACCGCATCACCCGGGTTCCAAGTCGGTTCCGCCGCAACGCAACACCCAGCGACGAGGAATATTCCGAGAAGGAGCAAGATCTTCATCTAACGTGATAACAAAATCAGCGGCCGTTACCGAAAGCGAGATGTTTTTGCGCGCGATGTCATTTCCCCGGGTGTGAGAACGCTTCTGAATCAAATCATTGGCGTTACCGCATAACGACGGAGCTACGATCAACAACAACGGATCCTACTTGGCCTGGCGTCTAAACTCATACGCCTGTCCGTCGTCGAAAGTGATACGCAGAACGGCGAGTTTGCCGGCGGCGTCCGCCTGGAATTGCGCCAATCCGTTCGGTTGGTCGCCCAGATTCTTGGCCACCGCGGCGAAACGTCCGTTCGGCACCAAACGGACTGCGAAGATGTCGCCATTCCATGGTTCGAGCTTGAACCGTGCGCCTGTAGCTTGAAGTTCCAACATCAGCGCATCGCTTTCCGGCCGCACCACGGCCTTGCCGAAGCTCGGGTTAGCGAAGTTACCGGCTAGCGGCGCGAGCGGTGGGGAGGGCGGCGGCTTGTCGGGCCGAGCGAACTGCTTTCGGATACTTTCGTACTTCGCCTTCGCCGCTTCAAACGTCTTCGCCACATGATCAACCGAAGGATTGCCGAGGATGCGATCGATGACCCACAGCCCGACCGCATCAGGAAAACCGACGTTGGTTTCGTTCGTGAGCACCGTAACGCCGACCCCAGTCTCCGGAACGAAACCGATATAGGCGCCGAAGCTTGTCGTCCCGCCATTGTGCCAAATAACGTTGCCCTTCGGCGTTTGCTGCACGATCCAGCCGAGCGCATAAAAGAGTTTGTCGTTCAGCGCGACTTTAGGGGTGCGCGTCTGCGCCAGATTCTCCGGCGAGACAATTCGTCGGCCTTCGAACGTGCCGTTCGAGAGCTGGAAGCGGACCCAGCGCGCAGTATCTTCGATGGTGGAATTGATGTCGCCCGCGCCGCCGAAATCGTAAGGGAAAAGTTGTGTAAGGGGGACGGCGACGGTGCCCTCAGGTGTCCAGCGGTAGCCTTCGGCATGGTTAGATGCGGCGGCGATGGCCGCGGCAGTGTAGGACGAATCCTTCATGCCGAGCGGTTCGAGCAATTCCTGGCGCAAGACTGTGTTCCAATCCGCAGCGCCAGCGGCCTTAGCAACGATGCTACCGGCCAGGAGATGGGTGATGTTAGTATAGGCGAATGTCGAACGGAAACTCGATACCGGCTCGACGTGGCGCAGGGAGCGAATCATGTCGGTCTCGCCGATGCCAATCATTCCTAGCATGTCGTTAGCGTAAGGCGGTAAGCCCGAGCGTTGCGCGATCAGGTCGAAGACACGGAATTCACGCGTGACCCAGGGGTCTTTCAACTGGAAATCCGGGTAGAGATCGATCACTCTTTCGTCCCATTTTAACCGGCCGCGATCGACCATCATGGCGAGAGTTGTGGCAAGAAAGGCTTTGGTGGTCGAGCCGATCTGAAAAACGGTCCGGGTATCAACTGCGCCGCCGCCGTCCTTGGCGCGAACTCCGAAGCCTTTGTCATAAACGAGCTTGTCATTCGCGACGATCCCGATCGCCAACCCGGGCACATCGAAAGCCTTCATTCCGCTCGCGATGTAACGCTCAAGATCAGGGATCAAACCCTGAATGCGCGTCTCCAGGGGTTGGTCGGTAGCTTTGGTATCGGCCGCTGAAGCTGTGCATAGGAGAGCGAATAGAAAAAGAACGATGTGGACCTGAATTTTCATCGGGCCATAAAAACCGCGCATTGGATTGAGCGTCAATGTTTTTCGAATCTGGAAAGAGGCGCTAAATTTTGTAGCCACCGGCCTATGGCCGGTCTACGTCAGTGCTGGTTTGCACACGGTAAAGACGGCCCACAGCCCGTGGCTACAACGCATTTGTTCAACTAGCACTAACGAGTAGTAGTTGAAATCTTGAGCAACAATTTTCTCTATCTTGAAAGAGCTATTTCTTTGGCGGGACGATCTCGTTTAGATTGTAGGTCGAATAAGCCGTAGGCTTGTTGCCTTTGGCGATAATTGCGTCGATGACACGGCCAAACTCTTCCGTGTGCCAGTGTCTTCGCGTCTCCCACCACTGTTGTACACCGGGATAGGCGATCACATCACTCATCGTTCTCTCAACCTCACCCCATAACGACGCATTGAGCACGCCGTCGCGATGCGAGAAAAACATCGCCTGGAAATTTTTGAAGAAGCGATTGAGGAACGAGCTAAACCTGAGCTTCGATACTGCATCGAGATCGGTAAAAGACTGCACGCCGCGAAGATAGATCGCGCAGAACTCGGCGTTGTCGTGAAACGACCTGGTGAGATCGCCCCACTGAACGGTGAGAGCGTTTACCACAGACTGGTGGCGTTCTTTAGTTTGAGCCCTGATTTGGAGAGCCAGATAAATAAGAGAAGGTATTCCGACAAACACTGCGGCCAGTTGCCCGATCGCTGTGAGCATTTCCCAGTTCATATGCCTACTGCGGGTGCGTTTCGCGCGGCGTGATACCGAGCGCTTTTTCAAT
>Ga0193735_1000145_pt1 | contig 22705 bp, 22 predicted proteins | sample U1m2metaG_FD_145080 | JGI IMG/M metagenome (GOLD analysis project Ga0193735, IMG submission 145080) | Soil microbial communities from a riparian zone of the East river system, Colorado, United States - U1m2 | ecosystem: Environmental > Terrestrial > Soil > Riparian zone | place: USA: East River... | reverse complement strand
CACACGGCGCGCTCCTTCGCCAGTTTCCGGGTCGCTGCGAAGCGGCTCGTCGTGGACGCTTTGCTTAACCTCGAAGGTACGGAGCGGTTTGGCGGGATCGGTGGTTTCGTAAATGTAAGTCGGCATCGCGACAATCTACTCGTAAACGGACTGGGCGCATTCCTTTTCGGGAAAGGAAAATTCTTCGCTACGTTCGTGGTTAGAGAGTCGAAAACGCGACATTCATCAAAAAGGGGACGCCGCCAAGTCACCGGGCTTGTCTTGCGCAGCGATGATGTACTTGGAATTGGCCGAAAGCGGAAGCGCTACATTCGCGGGTTAATTCATAAATTTGACTTGTTGCCGCCGAGGGAACGGCGACGACTTGCCGGATTGCTTGCGTTTGCACGAAGTATCGAGCCTGATTTTATCAATGCACTGATCATGAAGTTTGGCCCCGAACGAATTGGCGAGGCTCAAAAAATGCAGCAGGCGTAGTCGAACTACGCTGGCTCAGCCTTCCGTGCTTCTAACTCATGGAAGAAGTCCACGCTGTGATGGTGAATTTGCGCGGGGATCTCACAGTTCTCCTTTGAAGGCTTTGTCGAGGATTGAGGGAAGAAGCGCGTCGAGTTCGGTGGCGGTCTCGGCTTGCAGGCGTTTCACGGCGTCCATCTCCGCTCGCAACGCGTCCAGTTCGGCCACGATCCGGCGTTGCTCGGCGAGCTTGGGCAACGCAATCGGCAGCGCTCTTAATTTGGTCGCGTTGACATTCGCCTGCCCAGTCATTTGCTTGCGCTCGCTGAACATGTAAGCACGACCAGCCGGCGAGTTGATGTATGCGGCGACCAAACAGGGGTCGGCTTTGTTGGTGTCCAAGCGCAAACGAATCAAATAGGAGGCGAATGCGAAATCCCTTTCGAGATCGAATACTGCACACTTTCCAACCAACTCAGCGCTATTGGTTCGGTTGACAAGAATATCGCCACGCTTGAGCACGAACTTCGCGCGATCTTTGTCGACGATGTGCAAATATTTCAAATTGCGTAGATCCAACCGACCATTCTGAATAATATAAAATCCTCGGGAAACCGCTGTCGATTTCGTTTTACAGCCTGATTGAATGCCTTAGTTGGAACACCATAAATTTTTGCCAGGTAGCGATCCAGCATCACACGAGTGCCGCGGATCGTGCGAATCATTCCATCAATCTGATCGATCGGAATGGGCGATTTGGGTTTCTTCGGCATTGGCGAGAAAGATTATTCAGAAACTCCCTCGGTGAGAAACTGCTTCTCGAATTGTTTGATGTTTCCGCCTTCGCACCGGCTACGGCGTGACCTGCCTTCGTGAGACTACGGCATGGCAAGCAAGACGGCGCGACAGGAGGAGGAAGGCTTTATCGGTGTAATCGGGAATTCACAAGTTGATGGCGAATCGTCATGATGAAAGAAATGAATCCACGCCATGATGACATCGCGTCAGCCGTGCCCGCTGATCTGGATTTGTTGCCCCAGTTACGCGGGTTTCGGTTGCGCGGGATGGAGATGACGCGGCTGGAAACTTTCATCGACGCAGCTTTCGCATTTGCCATTTCGATGCTGGTGATCGCCGCGCAGCAGATCCCCGACAACATCCAGACGCTCCTGGCGGCTTTCAAAAATGTGCCGACCTCTGTCTGCAGCATCGCCGTGCTGGGCATCTTTTGGCGGGGTCATTGGTTGTGGAGCCGGCGTTACGGTCTCGAAGATGGCGTCTCGATTTTGATCAGCTGGGCGATGATTGTTACGATCCTGATCCTTATCTATCCGTTGAAGGCAATTTTCGGGGCGATGTGGTACCTTCTGAGCAGTGGCCAGGTCGGCCAGCCGTTCTCGCTTCACACCACCGAATCACAGGCTAGAACGATTTTTGCGATTTACGCGCTCGGCTTGATTGCCATTTCCGCTGAAATCCTGCTCCTGAATCTTCGTGCCTGGCAATTGCGTGAGCCGTTGCGATTGAATGCGCGGGAAAGACTGGTCACGCGCGGTGAGCTGACGGGCTGGGGCATTCCGGTAGGCGTCGGAATCGTGTCGCTGGTCTCTGCACTCACTTTGCCGTCGGAACAGATCCAATGGAGCGGCTGGGTTTATTTCTCGATGATCATCCTGGTGCCGCTACACGACCATTACCTCAAACGAAGGATAAGAGAGGCGCAAAAAAAGTAAGAATGGAGCGACTGGGAGGAGCGACATAGAAGGTAAAGTGACGAGGGTAGGAGCGAGTAAGCCGGGAGGCGATCGAGTTTCAATTAAGAAGGCTGAAATCCGCTTCGCTACCCTTGGGCCATAGCGCCCACGATCACCATGACGAAACCGGTCGCCACGGCGATAGCCACTTTCGTTTCGATAGATAAGTTCATAATTTTTCCCTTCAATCATGGCAGCGACCCTGTCGCCCCCGTTTTTATTTTGCTTTTTTTGATCGCTTCGAATTTCGGCGTGCTTATGGATGCCAGGCGCAGCGCGAGGTTTAGCGCCACGCGAGAACGCGGGGTGGGAACGTCCGTATTTTCTCGACGTTCATTTGCGTTGTCAGTTAGTCTGGGAGGATGCCTCGCGAGATCGCGCCGAATGAAGGACCGATGAAATCCGCGGTATGCTGATGCCAAGCGTATTGATCATTGAGGATGATGAAGACGGTCGTCGGGCCCTGGCCAAGTTGCTTGCCCGGGCAGATTGGAAAGTCTTTGAGGCCGCAGATGGCGATTCCGGAGTGGAACTCGCTATCCGGCACCGGCCGGAGGTAATTTTATGCGACTTGCTGATGCCGAAGTCGAATGGTTTTCAAGTTTGTCGTACTATCCGGCAACAGCTCCAGCCGACCAAGATCATCGTGGTGTCGGGACGGGATTATGCGGTAGATCGCGCGAGCGCGCTGGAAGCCGGCGCGGACGAATTTCTGCTAAAGCCGATTACATGGGAAGTCCTGCGTGAGTCAATCGATCGACTCCTAACGCTGATTCCGCAGCGGCCACGAGTAACGGCTTCCCCTGAGGAACTCGGTTCGGTGCCGCCGCGGATAAAGTTGTGGGGCGTGCGCGGCTCGCTCCCGGTGCCGGGGCCGGCGACGGTCCGGTATGGAGGCAATACCAGTTGCGTAGAAGTGCGGGCCGACGGCGAAATTATCGTGCTCGACGCAGGCACCGGGATTCGTGGTCTCGGTCTGGCGCTGGAAAAGGAGCTGGGACCAGAGACGATCAAGCTGACTCTTCTCATTACACACACGCACTGGGATCACATTCAGGGTCTGCCGTTCTTTTCCCTGGCCTACAACAGCAAAAATCTGATCCGGGTCCTCGGTTACGAAGGAGCGCGCGCTGGTTTAAGCACCATCCTCGCCAGCCAGATGGAGACGCCCTTTTTTCCGGTGAGCTTGCGTGAGTTGCCGAGTCATCTCGCGATCGAAGAGCTTAAGGACATGGAGTTTCACATCGGCAAGGTGAAAGTGGTGGCCAAGTTTGCGAATCATCCGGGCATCTGCGTCGGCTATCGGCTCTTTACCAGCGCCGGATCGATCGCATACATGCCAGACAACGAACCGTACGAGCCTCTCAAACTGCAAGTTGCGGCGCAGGATGGAATCGATGGGAACGAAGCGCGAGATTTTGCCGGCGCGGAGCGGGCCAAGATGGTGGAGTTCTTGCGGGATTGCGAAGTGGCGATTCTGGACGCGCAATATACCGACGAGGAATACAAGGGACACGTCGGGTGGGGGCATAGTTCGCTCAGCAGCGTTGTCCTGGTTGCGCTAGATGCGAATGTGAAAAGGGTTCTGCTTTTTCATCACGATCCCAGCCATGACGATGACATGATCGATCGAATGGTGGAGCAGGCGCGGGAGCTAGTTAGGAAAAGCGGAAAGCCAATGGTGATTGAAGGGGCGCGCGAAGGCGCTGAGATTCTGCTGGAGTTACCAGCGCAGCGGCAGCTGCGCTGAGTTAATGGTTGTCTGTTATTGGTTAATTGGGGACGCAGCCGTGCTGCGCGCTATCGGTTATCAGTTATTGGTGATCAGAGGGAAGCAGCCGCCTCCGCCAAGGCTACGGCGTGATAGGAGGCGACGGCGTCCCCGCACGCCGTGTTGCGGAATTGGTTTTCTGGGCGATAGTGGGAGGTCCTCGAAGCCAGAAGTACGAAGGAGAAAAGTCAGCCTCCGGTGCGCGCCAAAGCCGGTGCGCACGTTGGTGCCGAATAGAAAGTCAGAATCAATTATGAAAGCCGAACTCATTCAAGCCGCCTCCGAAGTAATCACTAATCAGCAAATTTTGGTGAACATGGTTTCACGCCGCGTGCGACAGCTTTCGCTCGGGCATCGTCCCCTCGTCCAATGTGCTCCGGGGCTCGGTGCAGCGGATATCGCGTTAACCGAGATCGCTAACAGAAAACTGACGTTCGAGTCGACCTTCGGTCAGAATGGAAACGCTGAGGCTCCCGCCCGAGTCGTGCAGTTCCCCAGTGTCACGGCGAGCAAAAAAGCTAAAAAAGCTGCCTAAGCCGAAGATTTGCGCCGGCGAGGCGGGCCCTCGTTTCGTTGGCGTTGAGCGTGGCTATTCCAAATTCCGAGCCACGCGAGTGATCTAGTTATTCCTAGATTGCTCCGCTTATTTTCGCAGTCCCGCATTCCTTGCTGCGAATTGTTACGAGCGAGGGAACCAAATGACGGCGATTGTGCGAATCATGAAGAAGCGATCGACTGCCGTGTAAACTCCGAAAAGGTTCGCGAGCGCGCGGCTGAGGGAAATTACAGCAAGGGCCTGAATAGATCGCGAACGTCCAACGACTAAACATTATTATTATGAAAAAACTTACCAGTTTACTAATAGGCTGTTCACTGGCGCTGGCTGGAGCCGCATTGGCGCAACAGCCAGTCGAACAGGAATCACCAGCAAAGGGCAAGCACGCCCCGGAAAAAGCGCACGCGACTGAAGCAAAGCCCGGCGTGAATGCGGCGAAGCCTGAGGCCCCGGCCGCGAAGCAGCACGGAGCCATGAAGGAGCGCGGAGCTACGAATGAGCCCGGTGCAGAAAAGAGAGCAAAAACTCACGCGAGCGAGGAATCTGCGACCGCCCCGGGAACGAATGTTTCCGGTCAACCGACCGGCGGAGCGACGAATGAGCCCGGTGCTGGAAAAGGTCGGAAGGCTCGGGCGAAGCAGGAATCTACAACTGCCCCCGCGACGGGAACGGATGTTTCCAGCCAACCGGCCGGTGCGTCGTCGCCCGGTGCGAAGCAGCACGCTGAGCAGCATGGGAAAGGGATGAAGGAGCCCGCTGCGGCGAAGACATCTGCTACTCCCGCGGCCGCGGCGGCCGGTGCAGCTCCATCAGTTTCGGCAGGCGGCCAGCAAACTACGCAGGCGAATGTGGGGGCCAAGGCGAAGAAGCCGGATCCGCAGCAGGTGCAGCAAATCAAATCGCAGCACGCGAACTTCCGCGCGCAGCCAAAGCCGCAGCAGGTTCCGGCGGTTACCTTCAACCAGAATTATCGGATTGAAGGAAGCGATCGCTGGCAGGGTCCGCAATATGAAGTGTTCCGCTCGTATCATCCGGAACGGCACGATCAGGGCTGGTATCGATCGCATTACACCCGCGTGGAGCTGATCGGTGGCGGTTACTACTACTGGAACAGCGGCTACTGGTATCCGGCATGGGGTTACGAACCTTCGGCCGAATATTATGCCTACGACGGACCGATCTATGTGGGTCACCACGCTGAGCCGCCGGATAAGGTAATCGCCGACGTGCAGGCCGTGTTGCAACAGATGGGCTATTACAGGGGTGAGGTGGATGGATTGCTCGGGCCGTTGACCCGCGAGGCGCTCACCGCCTACCAGGCCGAGCAGGGGCTCGCCACGACGGCGGCGATCGATCAGCCGACGCTGGATTCCCTCGGGATGGGATAATAAGAAGAAGGCAAAAGGTACAAAGTTAAATTCGAGAAGCCGCCGGGGCGCAGTAATGCCTTGGCGGCTTTTCTGTTTTAGGCGCCAGGAGCCGAGGCGTGTGTGTTGGCGCGCTCGATCTTCTGCCATGCGACCAATCCAGTCCACCGGAGGCGTCCCCTAGCCGAAACTTTTTCCGATGAGAAGCCGGATAGCTGTCAGGGTAACAGCGAGCGATAGGGGGAGCGACCGAGTTTCAGTTAGGAAGGAGGACGCGCGCTGAGGGGCGCAAGTAAGAAGGCAGATTTAAGAATTAGGATCCGCCTCGGCTACCCTTGGATCATGGCGCCCACGATCACCATGACGAAACCACTCGCCACGGCGATGGCCACTTTCGTTTCAACAGATAAGTTCATAATTTTTCCCTTCAATTATGGCGGCAAACCGTCGCCCCTTTTTTTGGATTTTGCGTATCTTACATCGCTTCGAATTTCGGCATACTTATGGATGCCAGGCGCAGAATAAGAATGAAAGAAGATGGAAGAAGGAAAAGGAAGGCCGCGGACGCTGCGATGAGGCAACCTGAGGCTGCAAACCGGAGACGTCAGCCCAGTAGCACCCGCTAGCCCTCGAGAATCGCGGCATTGCCGCGGCTCCGCACGACCGGTTGATCGGTAATGATAACAGTCGTGCCCGGTTCGATGGTGTCATAGACCTTGTTGGCAAACTCCGGGTTGATCCGGAAGCGCGCCGCGATCTTCTCGGCAGGAACGCTGGGGCCACTGCTCGTCACGCTCATCCACCGGCGCGCGGCGCGGCCTGGAGCCAGCGAGCTTTCCCGGTCGGTAGTGCCTTCCAGCAGCGAGAAGACGTGGTCCCCGAGCGATCCGCGTCCATCAATCTCGACGGCGGCGCGCCCGATGGGATTGCCGTTACGATAAACGTAGAGCGCGCGGTCGGCGGCGCTGACGACGATCGTGATCGGTCCGCTCGAGCTGCGCTCCGGCTTCCAGTCGTAATCATTATCCGCGAGTGGGCGCAGCATTTCAGGCGTAAAATCCTTCGGCGCAAGCATCAGTCCGGGATTCGACGCGAGATGGGGCACGGGCGTTTTCCCATCACCTACCACGACGGTGCCGCCCTTTGACGTCTCACTGAAAAGCAACTGCGAGAAATCGTACGGCAGGCGAATGCAACCGTGGCTGGCGGGGTAGCCAGGCAGATTACCCGAGTGCATGGCGATGCCGGTCCACGTCAGCCGCTGCATGTTTGGCATCGGCGCGTTGTTGTATTTCTTCGAATAATGCTCCCGACTTTTCTCCAGGATGGTGAAGACGCCGCCCGGCGTGGCGTGCCCTTTGGAGCCGGTGCTCACGGTTGAGCGACCGATGAGGATGCCGTTGCGATAAACGTGCATAGTCTGCTGTGGGATGCTCACAAGCACCATGAGCGGACCGCTCGGCGAGAGCTGCGGTTTCCACCAATACTCGCCTGGCTTAAGTGGGCCGGTAGGTTTTCCGGTGGGCGTGCCTTTGGTATGAGCCGACGGCTGTTGCATCGCCTGCACGGTGGCGAGCAGAGCGACAGAAAGAGTGATGATTTTCAGGAATTTCATGATGATGATTGGAAACGCGGATTGTGATGGAAGCAGAAAGGCTCCGCATCCGCAATGAGACTTTTCTCCCACGCCGGCGTGCGCCGACGATCAGCAGAAAGTATTGCAAAATAGAAGAGTTCCAATGCACGATGGCTTTGACGCTGTGCGATCATTCTGAGCTCAAACAGGTGAATGACAATCAGCAACCACGCGATGCCATGACCACTCTGCAGACGGCGGTCTTCGACACCAAACCCTATGACCGTGAATCGCTTCAACGCGCCGTCTCCAACGGCGAGATTGAATGGCGTTTCCTGGATTGGCGGCTCTCGGCGGAAACTGCAGCATCCGCGGAAGGGGCCCGAGCGGTCTGCATTTTCGTAAATGACCGCGCCGATCGAGCGTGCCTTGAAGCACTCGCTTCACGAGGCGTGAAACATGTTGCGCTCCGCTGCGCCGGATACAACAGCGTCGACATCGACGCGGCGACCGACCTTGGGCTTTCGGTCACGCGCGTTCCGGCGTACTCGCCTTACGCAGTCGCGGAGCACGCAGTCGCTCTGCTCCTGGCACTGAACCGCAAGATTCCACGCGCGAGCAACCGTGTTCACGACTTAAACTTTTCCCTCAACGGCTTGGTGGGCTTCGATCTCCACGGCAAAACAGCGGGGATTCTCGGCACCGGTAAAATCGGACGTGTGGCCGCGCAAATTCTACGGGGGTTTGGGATGAAAGTGCTGGCTTTCGACGTGGTTCCTTCACACGAGTGGGCGAAGGAGCATGGCGTAATATACACCGACGGGCGAACACTGGCGCGCGAGTGCGAAGTGATCTCGCTGCATACGCCGTTAACGCCCGAGACCTACCACATCATCCGTCGCGAAACACTGGAGTTGATGAAGCCCGGCACGATCCTGATCAATGTCAGCCGCGGCGCGCTCGTCGACACCAAAGCGCTGATCGCCGCATTGAAATCCGGCCGGATCGGCGGTGTGGGACTCGACGTTTACGAGGAAGAGGAAGGCGTTTTCTTTGAAGACCTGTCCGGCCAGATCTTGCAGGATGACGAACTGGCCCGTCTGCTTACTTTCCCGAACGTGCTCATCACCGCGCACCAGGCTTTTCTCACTCGAGAAGCGCTAGCGGAAATTGCGCGCGTGACGGTGGCGAATCTTGTGGCATTTGCTACCGGACAGCCTTTTCTTCCCGGGACAACGCTGAATGCACAACTAAAATCATAGTGAGAAGACGGAGATTCTCGCTGCTCACTGCCAATTCAAAAGAAAACACCTGTTATGTCTGTCACGAAGATCGTCCGAGTTTACGGCCGCCAAGTCATCGATTCCCGTGGCAACCCCACTGTTGAAGCCGTAGTTACTCTTGCGGGCGGCGGCACCGGCAGCGCCATCGTTCCGAGCGGCGCGAGCACGGGGGAACACGAGGCATGGGAATTGCGCGACGGCGAGAAAGAGCGCTTCCTCGGCCGTGGCGTCACCAAGGCCGTGGCGAATGTGAAAGAAATCATCGCGAAAGAAGTGACGGGCATGGACGCTCTCGATCAGGTGCGCCTGGACAAAGCAATGATCGCGCTCGACGGCACGCCGAACAAAAGCAAGCTCGGCGCGAACGCGATCCTGGCTGTCTCACTCGCAACTGCACATGCTGCGGCGAATCAGCTCGGTCTGCCGCTTTTCAGATACCTTGGCGGAGCCGATGCCAAGGTGCTGCCCGTACCGATGATGAACATCGTTAATGGCGGCGCGCATTCGGATGCGCCGGTGGATTTTCAGGAGTTCATGATCATGCCGAAAGGCTTGCCCAGCTTCTCGGAAGCTCTGCGCGCTGGTTGTGAGATTTTCCACAGTCTAAAAAGTGTGCTGAAAGATCGCGGGCTCTCGACGGCGGTGGGCGACGAGGGCGGTTTCGCGCCGAACTTCAAAAGCGCGGACGACGCTCTGGCCACAATTGTCAAAGCGGTGGAAAGAGCGGGTTACGAGCTCGGCGAAGAAATCTTCATTGCGCTCGATGTTGCCGCGTCGGAGTTTTACGACGCAAAGCAGAAGCAATATGTGTTCAAGAAATCGGATCGTTCGAAGCGCAACGCCGAGGAGTTGATTTCCTACTATCAGGAGCTGGCAAAGAAGTTTCCCATCATCTCGCTCGAAGACGGTTGCGCGGAGAACGATTGGGACGGCTGGAAAAAACTGACCGACGCCATGGGCGCGAAGATGCAACTGGTCGGCGATGACCTTCTGGTTACTAACGTTAAATTTCTGCGCAAGGCCATCGATCGCGGCATCGCCAATTCCATTCTCATCAAAGTGAACCAGATCGGTTCGCTAACCGAGACGCTCGATTGCATCGAACTCGCGAAGGAAAATAAATACACGGCAGTCATCAGTCATCGCTCAGGAGAAACCGAGGACACGACGATTGCAGACATCGCCGTGGCCACAAATGCCGGGCAGATAAAAACGGGTTCGCTCAGCCGCACCGACCGGGTCGCAAAATACAATCAGCTTCTGCGAATCGAGGAAGAGCTGGGCGAGGACGCAATCTACGGCGGCAAAATGAGCTGACACGAAATACCATGCCAGTCGCCGATTACCAGACCTACTGCACAATGCTCGACCGGGCGCGCGCGGGAAAAACGATGTTCGCGTCATGACCGCGGCGTTTCCCGAACACAAAACAAAAATCGTCGCCACCATTGGCCCGGCGTCCAAATCACCGGAAATGCTGATGCGACTGGTTCGCGCGGGAATGAACGTCGCGCGGCTCAATTTTTCGTACGGCGACTTTTCACATCACGCAGAACTCATCCACCGGATTCGCGACGCAGCGCGGACAACCGCACGCCGCGTGGCGATAATGGCCGATCTGCCGGGACCGAAGATGCGGCTCGGAAAGATCGAACCCGAGCCGGTGGGGCTCATGCCCGGCGACCGCTTCACGCTCACGAACCAAAACATCGTCGGAAATGCAGAGCGCGTCTCGATGAGTTTCGAGCCGCTGCCGCGTGTTGTGAAGCCGGGCGATCGAATCTTTCTCAACGACGGTCTGGTGCAGCTCGTGGTCGAGCGCGTGGCGGGCAACGACGTCGAGTGCACCGTCGAGGTCGGCGGCGAGCTGCGTTCGCGCAAGGGGCTGAACCTCCCGGGCATCGAGCTGGGCATCAGCGCATTCACTGAGAAGGATCGCGCGGCTCTCGAATTCGCGCTCGGCGTCGGTGTAGATGCAGTGAGCCAGTCGTTCGTCCACCGCGCCGCCGATATTGAGGCGGTGCGCGAGGCGGCGGCAAAAGTCTCGCGGCAGCCGTTCGTCATCGCCAAGATTGAGCGCGCCGACGCGCTTGCGCACTTCGACGAAATCCTCGCCGCTTCCGACGGAATCATGGTGGCGCGCGGCGATCTCGGCGTGGAAGTGCCGATCGAGGCAATTGCGCATACGCAGAAGCAATTGATCGCGAAAGCGAACATGGCCGGCAAACCGGTGATCACTGCGACGCAAATGCTCGAATCGATGGTCGCGAGTCGTTTGCCGACGCGTGCCGAGGCAACCGACGTGGCGAACGCGATTCTCGACGGCACTGATTGCGTGATGCTCTCCGGCGAATCGGCGATGGGCAAATTTCCAGAGGAAGCTATGACGATGCTCGCGAAGATCGCGGCTTTTACAGAGGCGCACCGTCCGCGCACCACTTTCGCTGCGCGTCGCGATTTTCTGCAACAGAAGATGACGACGATCGGCGGCGATCGTATGGCGTCCGTCGTCGAGCACGCATTGGACACAGTGCCGTGCGACGTCGTTCTCGTGCCGACACGTGGCGGCACGGTGGCGCGCGCCATTTCACGCTTCAAACCGCCGGTCTGGAGCATCGCGCCCAGCGCCGATCCCGCTGTGTGTCAAAATCTCGCGTTTTCCTACGGCGTGCACCCCGTCGATCTCGCGGAGGAACCTGACGACTGGCGTCAATGGGCCGCGCGCTGGCTGAACGAGAACGGAATCACCGCCGAACGCGTGATGCTCGTTGCCGGCCCATCGCCGCGAAATCCGAATGCCAATCATCGGATCGAGCTCATGCGGCTGGATTCGTAGAGCATGCCATAGCGCCATCACAAAGGTCCTTCAGTACCTGCGGGAGCAGCGGGGCGAAACAGCTACGCTGATGAGTCCCCGGGCGATTGCTCTCATCATGATCGGCATTGGATTGGTCAGCTTGGTTCCAGCAGATCGGCAGGACCGGCGCTCGCTTACCTGAGGAGGCCGCGCGCGGCTGCGCGGACTTGCGGATCTGACATTCGATAGACGCTTCGATCGAGCAAGTAATGAATGAAACCCGTCGCAAAGCCGAGAGCTACGAGTACAGGTACCCAGGACGATGTCCGTAATTGCGTCGCAATCGCGCCGAAAATCCGGTCGCCATAGTATGTGCCTGTCTCCCGGTTTGCTTCCACCTCGAACAAAGGCAACAAAACCACCGACAGCAATATCAGGAAGAGCATGACCGCCCACGGGCGAACGTTCAGTCTATGCAGAACTCGGCGCACGATGCCGCGCGTTGGAGCGGCCTCCGCACAGGATGTTCGCGATGCCAGACCCGTAGCCAGAATCCAGTGCTGCGAGGTCCAGATCACCAGGAAGAGAAACAAGCTCCTCGGACGAAGAGCGAGGCCAACCATCACAGCGATTCCAAAGATGTACAACACGCGTGGCAACGACCACCGCCGCGCACGCGCCTCTGCAAACAACATCACTCCTGTCGCGATAAACAGCGCCAAGGTCGCGCTACCACGGATCCCGTTTTGCGCCGAGACGATCCATGCGGCGAACGACCATCGGTCAATCCACTGGTCCTGATAGGCAACGGCTCCGGCGAGAATGTCTGCTACAAAAACAAGAACGCCGCCTACAATCAGCGCAAAGAAGCGATCCAGGCGCCTGGTCTGAATGCACGAGCTGCGCTCTGCTCGCGAACGGTAGAGTGAAAGAGCACCGAAATGCTGCGCTGCGAAATGATATGTCACGCAGGCATAATCGATAATCGCCAGTCCAATAAGTCGCTCCTCGCGTGTCCAAGGCAACGCCGAGTCCGCAGGGAGAAACAAACCGAAACATCCTGCTGTCACCAGAATCGGGAGCATGACGAACCGGACCGGCTGTGCTCGAAGGAGCGGCCGGTACGCTTCCGTGCAGTACGCGAGATAGGTGCTGGATAATCGATGACCAATCCAAAAGAGCGCGGTTAGACCGAAGTAAAGTACATCGAGTGGACTCGTTTCCGGATTGGAATACCCATGGGACAGCCATATTACGACAGGCGCGAGCCAAAGTGCGCTCAGTATCCAGAATCCATCCCAAACTGGTCCGCGCACCCAGGGCGACGGCGATTTCGAAACCCATGGCGCTGCATCTGCGATTTCAACTACAGCACCAGTTGAGGAAAGCGCAGCCATGGCGCAATTGGGCTGCGCGCGCCACGTGTTCGGCAGCGCGCGCACCTTGTTTGTCAGCAATACCGTTACCTTTTGAGTTGCATGTCGACCCCGGCGCCGGTGGCGTTGACATCAACGCCTCTTTGTGTTGATCGAAGCACGACCGTCACGCCGGCCTGATTCGTCATAATGGTGCCGCTTTTTCCCTTGCCAAGCGTCACCCCGCGGCTCCCTGCGGCGCCCGCGTTATAATGACCACCAAAATCTCGCAGATGCTGCAGATTGTAAACGTCGCCGTAAGCGGAGCTGCCGGTAATCCCGACTTTGCCGACCGACAGTCCGTTCACCTTGACCGGATAGTCTTTGCCCTTGTAGGTAAGTGTCCCTGACCCCCAGCTGAAGCCGATCCCGGCTGCGAAGGATCCGCCGCTCAGGCGCAGAGTCGCGTCCGGTTGTCCAAACTGAGGTTGAGTTGCCGCGCGCGCGAGTCCGGTAATGACTCCGATCGCAAGCAGTAGAATTCCGAGTTTCTTGATGTTGTTCATAATTTATCTCCTTGATCTTTGTCTGGCCACAAAATTAGAACTTCTCTCCAACGGCTTCCATTGGACGAAAGTCTCATATGCGGATCGACAAAATTCATCTATACGTGTAGGAAACGGTTGGAAAGCAAAAAAGTTATGAAGTCACGAATCGTTGAACTATTTCATCGGGTGATCGCCATCGCCGCTGTCGCATTGCTCTCATCGGGGCCTACCGCAGCATTGGCGCAGCAGGCCCAGTCGCAGGTCATGAAGACGACCGCGGACACGCAACAGGCTCCCAAGATTCCGAATGATCAATTGGATTCTCTGGTAGCGCCGATTGCCCTTTACCCCGACCAGCTTTTGAGTCAGACGCTGGTAGCTTCCACCTATCCGCTGGAGATCATCCAGCTTCAACAGTGGTTGGAGAAAAACAAAAACTTGAAGGACAAAGCCCTCGCGAGCGCGGTGCAAAAGCAGAATTGGGACCCCAGCATCCAGGCGATGGCGGCGTTCCCCGACGTAGTCAAGCGGTTGGCCGACGATATCCAATGGACAACCGATCTCGGTAACGCCTTTCTCGCGCAGGAATCCGACGTTATGGACGCAGTTCAGCGCATGCGCGCGAAAGCCCAGAGTAAAGGAACCCTAAAAACCAGTGCCCAACAGAAAGTGGAGACTCAGACAGTGGAGGCAGGTAAACAGGTTATCGTAGTACAACAAGCGAAGCCTGAAGTTGTTTACGTCCCTTCATACGATCCAACTGTGGTTTATGGTCCGCCTGTCTATCCCTATCCCCCGATTTACTATCCACCCCCAGGATATTATGCGGCGGGAGCGGCCGTGGCGTTCGGCACCGGCGTCGCGCTGGGAGCTGCCTGGGGCGGGAGCTGGGGTTGGAATTGCGGATGGGGCCACGGCGATGTCAACGTGAACGTGAACAACAACTACGTAAACAATTACAACAAGAACAATTTCAACCAAGCGAACTTCAACAAGCAAGGAGGTAACTGGCAGCACAATTCACAACATCGCGGCAATGCTCCTTATAACAGGGCCTCAGCGAGCCAGGTCCAAAATCAACTGGGCTCGCGTGGTGCTGGAGCCGGCAATCGTTCTGGCGGGAGCGCCGGAGCAGGAAACCGCCCCGGCGGCGGCGGGGCGGGAACGCGCCCAGGCGGCGGTGGAGCTGGAACTCGGCCCGGTGGAGGCGGAGCCGGAACTCATCCGGGTGGCGGTAGCGCTAAGAACCAAATTGGCAACCGCAGCGCATCGTCAGGACTTAATTCCGCTTCTCACGGCGGAGGCTTCGGCGGTGGCGGGAGTGGAAACTTCGCTCGCGCCAGCAGCAACAGAGGCGGTCACAGCATGGGTGGCGGTGGATTCAGCGGCGGTGGCGGCGGACGAGGCGGCGGCGGCGGACGCGGTGGTGGCGGCCGCAGCCGCAGAAGATAAGCAAATCATTCGAAGGGAAACAAATGAAATCAAAATTAAACATCACGACTTCAGGGAAAATTTCTCTGATCGCTTCTGCGATCGCTATTTCTTGCTTGTTAGGTTTCGCCGTGTACGCGGCGAAACCGGCCAAACCTGATGCAGCTGCCGCGTCGCAGCCAAAGCAAAAAGAGTTCGACACACCGAAACAGGCGGCCGATGCCCTTATTCAAGCAGCCGAGACTTTTGATGTCGCCGGCGCAAAGGAAATTCTGGGGCCTGATAGCGAGGACATTATCAGTTCCGAAGATCCTGTGATGGACAGAAACCGAGCACAGGCATTCGCAGCCAAGGCAAAGGAAAAGAACTCGATTGAACTAGATAAGAAGAATCCAAACCACGCCGTGCTCTTGGTGGGTAACGATAATTTTCCGCTTCCCATTCCGATCGTGAAGCAGAAGGGCAAGTGGTTGTTTGATACGAAGGTGGGACGCGAGGAAATATTAAATCGCCGTGTCGGCGCTAACGAACTGAACGCCATTCAGATTTGCCGTGGGTTCGTCGAGGCGCAACACGAGTACGCCCAGGAAAAGCACGATGATTCAAAGGTGAACCAGTATGCACAGCGTATCCTCAGCACGCCAGGCAAACACGATGGTCTGGCATGGAAGAACCCGGATGGTAGCTGGGGAGGACCCGTCGGAGAAGAAGTCGCCAAAGCGCTGGAGGAAGGTTATTCAGCGCAGCGAGGTCAACCTTATCACGGTTACTACTTCAAGGTGCTAAAGGGGCAAGGACCCGCGGCGCCTATGGGACAAATGGACTTCGTGGTTGGCGGGGGCATGATCGGCGGGTTCGCGCTGGCCGCGGCGCCCGCTCAATATCGTGTGACCGGAGTGCAGACGTTCATGGTTGGTCCCGACGGAGTCGTTTGCGAAAAGGATCTCGGACCCGATACGATGAAGACGTTCCAAAGCATGGACAAGTACGATCCTGACAAGACTTGGAAGGTAACTGAGGACGATGTCGAAGACGACTCACAAGAAGGGCAGTAACCTGAATCGAACGAGCAAGAGCAGTCTGCCCCTTGATCACTGAGCTTTGGTGGGAGGCACTGAGTCGCCTTTTCGGTCAAGCACGCTGGCTGGCCACGTGATTTATGGCAGCTATGAAAGCACTGCGATTCATCGCCTGTGCGATGGCTTGGATCCCGGCAGTTGTTTGTGTCGTATGGGCGTTCGGCGCGCTGTACTTCGATTTTCCAACGGCGCGTACGTTCACAGCGATTCTGTTCGTGCTCGTTCTGATCACGGCAATCATCTTCGTTCGTGGAAAACTGCTAAAGCTTGCCATCGTCTTTGGCGCATTCGCGCTCGTTGCGTTGTGGTGGCTGACGCTTAAGCCAGGCAATGATCGCGCCTGGCAGCCGGATGTTGCCGAGACGGCTTGGGCCGAGATCAATGGCGACGAGGTCACAGTTCACAACGTGCGGAACTGCGACTACCGCACAGAGACCGATTTCACGCCTCGCTGGGAAACGCGCATGGTGCGGCTCTCGCAGATCACAGGTATGGACGTGGCTATTAATTACTGGGGTTCACCGTGGATCTCGCACCCTATCGTCAGCTTTCAATTCGCCGATGCGCTCCCGCTCTCCTTTTCCATCGAAACGCGCAAGACAATTGGACAGAAGTACTCCGCATTGGACGGTCTTTACCGGCAGTACACGCTGATTTACGTCGTGGCCGATGAGCGCGATTCCATTCGTCTGCGCACTAACTATCGGAGAGAAGATGTTTATCTTTACCGCACGTTGGCTTCCCCGGCACAAGCACGCGAGAGATTCTTGGAATATATAAAGGCGATGACCGCGCTGCGTGATCATCCGCGTTGGTACAATGAGGTCACAACCAACTGCACGACAAGCATTCGCACGCAGCGCGCGGTTAAACTGCGTGCACCATGGGATTGGCGGATGCTCATCAATGGCAAAGCCGACGAATTGCTTTATGAACATCACGCCATCGCCACCGGTGGGCTGCCGTTTAGCGAGCTCAAACAGCGCAGCTTGATCAACGAGCGCGCGCGTGCCGCGGACAAGGATCCGGATTTCTCACGCTTGATCCGCGAAGATCTGCCGAACGGCAACTAGCGGTGGGGAAGGCTACCCGACGGAGTTGCAAATCGAGAATCTGAGCGGCACCTCAGTCAAAGGACAAAACAAGCAGATCGAGATGTGGCTTGCTGAGATGCAACAACTAAAACCGCGTGTGTATGTCGAAGTGGACAACGGCACTCCACCCAACAACCTGCAAACCCTTAAAGGACGGCTCGAACAGAATGGCTATGAGGTGCACCTTGAAAAGCCATCAGATGTGCCCAACCAAGAAGCTAGGATTCTTTACTACAGAGATAGCGATGCAACCGAAGCCGAAGCGCTGCTCAAGCAATTGCCGGAACTAGGTGTCTTAAGCTCGCGGGATTTGCCCACTAAGATAAAAGGAACGTCCGACGCTCGACCGCGTCATTTCGATCTTAGAATCGGCAAAAATGCTTTTGTCGAAAAACACTGAAGCACTGTTACAATGAACTGATCCATGTTGAGAATTGAGACGAATCGGATTTCCTGTACAGAATTGCACGGGGAGCAAGGCCACGATGCGAAAGCTGGATCCGAAACTACGCCCTAACCCAAATCACATCCTATGTTTGCAGATGACATTCTATTCGAGACGCGAAAGTTCGATGATCAACATTCCGTGTGATTAAATGCGGTACTCAGAACGACAACCAGTATGGTCCCATAGCTCCAGCGTAGCTGACTGATGTGCTGCCCGACCATCAACTATTTCGCCCAGCGGCCATCACCTCAAACCAACGACAGAAACAAAAGAGAAATCGATATGTCACAAGCTAAATACGACCAACGCACTGAAGCAAACATCGCTACCCTGCAAACCGACTTTGCCGATCGAGTCCGGCAATGGCTGCCGGAGGCGCGCAAACAAGGCTTAAACCCATACATCCATTTCGGCGCCCGGAGCGTCGCCAAACAGGATGAACTTCACAAGAAGTTCCTGGCTGGAGGCCCAAAGGCAGTGGCTCCCGAGCACAGCTATCACTGCTACGGACGTGCCTTCGACTGGGTCAATATCACCGACCCGGACGGTGGCGACAAAGGACTCGCCTGGGATGATGACAAGGCATACGCAAAGGGCGAGAAAATTGCGGGGCAGTTCAAAATCCGCGGAATAGGCACGAGTGACAACGATCATCTCCAGGACGAGAATTTCCCAACCTTCGCTGATTTGCCGAAGGCCGAGTTCGGGAGTTCTCCGGCTTCGGCTCTGGCGTAGCATTTCGAGCCAAGAATTTACCAGACGCAGAACGCAACTGGAAAACACAACAAACAAAAGGAGATAAATAATGAGCACAATCATCGGAAACATCAAAGGCAGTGACATTGTGGAAGAGGACGACGGGAGCGTGACCTTCACCGCAGGGGCGCAACTCGATGGAGACGGTGCGAATGGTCAATTCGGCGAAGCTCCGTGTTATGCGCCTAAGAGTTACGCGGGCAAGACACTGGATGTGCTCGCGAATGCCGGCGGTCCGGGCAACTGGTTTGGCGTCGTGACGGACACTGGAGAGGAGGACGGGCATCCTGTTGTCCAAGGTTCCGGAGATCCGTGTCCGGGGGCTTTCGTTTCGGCGACCTCTCTGCATCTGCCCGGCAAGGATGGAAAGCCGCTGCCGCGTTCGTCTCCATTCAAATATGTCGATTCCGCGACGGTGTCCTTTGTCGTGGTGCCGCCGATGATCATCAGGGGAGTCGCTGGCGTGGTGATGGGATGCCGCGCCGTGGTGACGAACACCAAGAACGGCAAGAGCGTGGAGGCGGTGGTTGCGGACGGCGGCCCCTCGAACAAACTCGGCGAGATCAGCCTGGCTTGCGCCAAGGCGATCGGAGTTCCTGCCGGTGAGGGTTCGACTCATCCTGCCAACAGCGGCGGTGTTGACGCCGATTCGCACATCATTCACTACCGGCTCTTTCCCGGCGTCGCCGCAATGGTCAATGGTGTGACATATCCTCTGCAACCCAGCTAGCCCATGGGGATCACAAAGCTGCTCATGGTACTTGGTGCGCACTCTTGGATGCGGGCGCTCGCCTGTCTCGCCGTCGTTGAAAGTTCAAGTCTTGCAGCGACAGCAAAGGACGAGGCGGCTGCGGTGGCACCGACGCTCGCGTGCGAAATCCGCTATCATTTCCGGGAACGTCTGGAAGGAGCGAAAGCGGACGCGAAAAAGTTTTCTGCTCCGGCTTATGAAAAGGAGGCGCTGCCGCAATCTATGGTTGCTGCGAACGGAGCACAGTCGCGGCTTGTGCAAGGGCGGGTTGCGCACCTGCCCTATCGTTTCGTGATTAAGCTTGGCGCGAAGAGCGCGGGAACACTCGAAGTCAACATCCTTGACGGCGATGGCAAGCCTCTCGATGGCTACCCACAGACGATCGTCCACGCCTCAGCCGGCGCCGCCAATCCGAGCCGCCGGGAATTCGAAATCCCCATTAACGACGCGATAAGAAAAAGCGTCGAGAAAACACTTCTCAAGAAGAATCAATTTCTCACTGCGTCTCCCTAACAATAGCGGTAGACGACGATTTCTTATCGAGGAATTTCCCCAAGGCGCGTTAGACATCTCAACCAGTCAATTTTGCACTATAACAAATTCGGGTACGCACACTTCGACGGTCAAACAGTCGCCAATTCCACATTCCTTTCACGGGGCGCCAAGCAGTCAATAGTGCTGCCGAGACGCTGTCACAGCACATGCCATTTTAGTTCGCTCGAATTTCTTTTGCTTTCCCACAAACGGATTCCGCCGAGGAACGCGTTTTCATTTCGGCCGCGCTCGATTCCCTTCGGTAATTGGCGAAAGCGATGCACGAGTCCGCCGCCCAGGACGACATAATCAGCGATGAAGGAGTTTTTTAATTGCGTGACTGCAAACGTAACTTCTTGTTTCCATTTTTTTTGGCCTAACAACTCCAGGCCTGGAATGCCGAGACAGTTTTCAATGATCTTGCCGTCAGGATATGGCAGGTCGCCGAGCTCAAGCGGCATCAGAGTTCTCTCCCAAACGAGCGCGGAGCCCAAGCCGGTTCCGAGTCCCAGAAAGAGCATGCGTCCGCCGCCACGGTAACTGCCGAGCGCTTGCATTGCCGCGTCGTTGATCAGACGCACCGGTATGCCAAGCGCACGGCCAAAATTGAACCCGATCCAGCCCTTCCCCAAATGCTTTGGATTTCGGGCGATTCGCCTATTGCGCACGGCCGCGGGAAAACCAATGGATGCCGCGTCGAATTTCCAGCCGCGCACAGTTTCCACGAGTTTTTCTATAAATTGTTCCGGCCCCATTCGCGGACCGGAAGGAAATTCGCGCTCGTCGCGGAGCGACATCAGCAGTTTTACGTGTGTGCCGCCGATATCGACGACGAGAATTTTCCTCTTCATGAACGACCGCTTCCCGAATATTCGGGCGAGCTACCGGTCGCGCCGACCGAAGCCGCGAAGACGCTGAAAGAAGCTCCGCTGCTGTGGTTTTGCCGCCGTGCTGGCAGGCCAGCAGTCGACTATTTCGAGGGCGAGAAAACGGAACAATAGTTGTCGGGCAGATTTCAAATCGAGCCTCAAATTCTTAGCAATTTGTTGCACCGACCGCGCGCCATTGAATTGGGAGGCGAATCGGGCCTCGTCCGAAGTCAGTTTCAACTTCTGCACCCGCTCGAAGCCGTCTTTCGTGTAAGCGGGAATGGATGTTGGGTCGAAGTTTGCGGGTTGATCCGCATTCCGAACAAGACGCAAAGTTTCCATTGCCCAGTCCCTTACATTTGGATCCCCGGGGATATCGGCAACATCACTTAACAGATCGGCATTCTTTTCAAACATGATCCAAGCGCGCGGCGCTGTCCAAAGTTTGGAGAAAAGCTTTTGCCCATACTGCCGCAGCAGTTCCGTGGCAGCGTCGAGGGCAATCGATTCCTGTCGGGCAAGAGTCAGAAGAAATGGGGTTCCGTTTTCTCTCTGTTGCTCGCGGGCCCTCTCAACGACTACGACATCAACATCGGTCAGAACATCCGGTACTTCGGGACAATAAAGAGCCGGATCCCGCGTCGTGACTAAAACTACCTCGCCGTCCCGCGCCAGAAGCTCGATTGGTTCCTGTTCCCAAAATGATCGCAGTAACCCTGTGAGTCTCTCGTTTGCTATGGCTCGCAATGCACGGCTCAACGGGAACAGACTCGTATGACCGCAAAAATAAACATCAGCCGTCCCCGGCTCCTTTCGAGGAATGATTTCTGTATCCGTGTCTGTATCCGTGGCCTCAGTCGCGGGTTGCGACCAATCCGGGGTTGGTTCCGACGCGCTCCACCAATTGTCGGACTCGACGTTCTCCACATTCGCACCAGCTTCCGGCATAGGTTCCTCCTCTCGCGGAACAGGTGGACTGTCGGTTTGCTCCCGCTCTATGTGCTCTTCGCCTCGCTCTGTGTGCTCTTGTGCTTCGCTATCCGAAGCTTCCATTTGAGCTTCTATTGACTTGGGTTGGCTGTGTGATTTCGGCATAGTATTCGTCTGTCGTGGTAACCAAATCCCATGTGAAGGCTCTATCAAGAACCCAATCTTCGCAACGGCGAACTCTAGCCTGCCGTTGAGAACCGGCGGGCCAGGTCGCGCCGGCTGATTTTGCCTCGCTCATTCGTCGGGATCGCGTCCATGATAAAAATCCGCTTCGGCACTTGCCACGCGCTTAGCCCACCGCGGCAAAATCGCAGCAGATCACTCTCGCTGATATGCGGCGCCGCCACCACGCATGCCACTACTTCTTCATTGCGCAATCCCGCACCTGCGCTACGGCCGAACACCACCGCCTGTCGCACCCCGGCAAAGCGCAACAAATGCGCTTCTACTTCCGCCGGATTCAGCTTTTTTCCCGCGACATTGATCAGATCGGAAATCCGGCCCACGATCTTAAAACCGGAAGCTTCTCGCGCGAGCAGATCATCGGGAATGAAAGTTCCGGTTCCCAATTTCCGCGCATCGGGTTTCGGAAAATAGCCGTGGCCCACTGCGGCGCTCCGCACCCGGATCCGGCTCAATGTCGCGGTCGCGTCGACCAGCTCGACCTCGACACCCCTCATCGGCTGCCCAACAAATCCTTCGATATCGCTTCTCCCCTCGCGGTCATAACAGATCCCGCCGCATTCCGACGCGCCGTAGAAGGAGTGGATCGGCTTTTTGAATTTTTCGAAAAACTTTTTCGCCACAGCGGCGGAAAGTGGTGCGCCTGCGGAAATGCAGAGCCGCAAGTTCGGCAACGCAGGAGTGTCATTGATCTCGCAAAATGCCTGGTAGAACAGTGGCATCCCCGGGAACACAGTGGCATTTGTGCGGGCGAGGTCGGCCAGAATGGCGCGCGGAGTGCGGTCGCAACTAACGACCATCGGCACACCGCGGGCGATCAAGGGCAAAAGCAGATTACTGAACCCGTACGAGTGTGAAATCGGAATCACGCCGAAATTCAGATCGACATCGGAAATTTCCATCGTCTCACAAATCTGATTGCAATCGGCGAGTAGTTGCTCGCTGCGGAAGCGGACAAGCCGCGGCGTTGCCGTCGTGCCGGAGGTAAGCTTTAGAAGGCTCGGCGGATTCTTGTGCCACTCTGCTGTAGTGTCGGCTGTCCTCAGCCGAAGAATCTTTGGGGAGGTTCCGCTGGGGACAGCGGACACTACAGCGCTCGCCCTGCAA
>Ga0193735_1000143_pt1 | contig 22781 bp, 25 predicted proteins | sample U1m2metaG_FD_145080 | JGI IMG/M metagenome (GOLD analysis project Ga0193735, IMG submission 145080) | Soil microbial communities from a riparian zone of the East river system, Colorado, United States - U1m2 | ecosystem: Environmental > Terrestrial > Soil > Riparian zone | place: USA: East River... | reverse complement strand
GATGCACGTAGACTTTTCCGTTGAACACCCCGTGCGAGCGTCCATCGAGGACGCCCTTGTAGATCTCGTGGCTCGGGCAGTTGGGGGCGAAGTGCTCGATGCTCGTCTGGTTGTCGATATGCTGGACGCCGTCGGTGAGATAGAGCCCGTTGAGCGTGCACGTCGCCGCATCTCCCTCGAGCGAAGTGTAGATGTTGGTCCGCACCAACCGGCCGCCCACCGCGAAGGAGAACGAATGCAGCTGGCTGTCGCGAGCCTGCTGGATCTGCGTCGTGCCGACATGGAACGACTTCTCGCTCTCGCGCTGGATCTTGTAGTGGTCGATACGCGCGCCTTCCCCAAGCGAGATCTCGGTCACCGCGTTGGTGAAGTAACAGCTGTCGCGGACGCAGATGTAGCTCTCGATTATGGACGCGCGCGAATTCTGCGCCGCGAGTATGAGGTTGCGCGGATGGGAGATTGCTTCGCCCTCGCCTTCCGATACGAATATCAGGTGGATGGGCTCATCGACTACGGCATCGGCCTGGAGCTCGATGAACGCGCCGTCGTGAATGAACGCCGTGTTGAGCGCGGTGAATGCGTGCTTGTCGAACGTCGCGATTTTTCCCAGATGGCGCTCGAGACGCCCAATACCGGAGCGGATCGCTTGGGCGAGACTGCTCACCCGGGCCTTCTCACCCAGGCCAGCGTAGGAAGACAGGTTTTCGGAGAACTCGCCGTTCACGAAGACGAGCGTGTGCCAGGCTGGCTGCCCAAATGTGAAACGTCTCAGATCGGCTCGCGCGACCATTCCAGCGGTGCTTCCCTCGGACGACACGCCCGCCTTGCTAGTCATGGCGGCACGAAACGTCTGCTCGGCGATCGGAGCGACGCTGGTGAAGTGCCAGTCCTCGTTCTTGGTCGTCGGAAATCCGAGCGACTCGAAGCGGGCCATACCCTGAGCGCGCAGCGCCTGGAGCCACTCCGGTGCCGTTGGCTGGCGCTTGAAATCCGCCCTATACGCTTCGATGGGCGCCGACGGTCGAGTATTCACCGGACCCGTGCCATCCTTCGCCGCCGCAGCACCGTCACGAGAGATCTTTCTCGTCGCGACGTCGCTCAAGCCACTGCTCCCACATCGGCGCCGACGTTCTGCAACCAGTCGTAGCCCTTCTCCTCCAGCTCGAGCGCGAGCTCCTTGCCTCCCGACTTCACGATGCGGCCATTGGCGATCACGTGCACGAAGTCGGGTACGATGTAGTTGAGAAGACGCTGATAGTGGGTAACGACGATCGTCGCGTTCTCGGGGGAGCGGAGCGTGTTGACTCCCTGGGCGACGATGCGCAGCGCATCGATGTCCAGACCCGAATCCGTCTCGTCCAGAATGGCGAGTCGTGGCGAGAGCACCGCCATCTGGAAGATCTCGTTTCGCTTCTTTTCCCCGCCGGAGAACCCCTGATTGACGGAGCGCGACAGCATCGCCTGATCCATGTCCACCAGCTTGAGCTTCTCCTCGACCAGGTCGAGAAACTCGAGGGGATCCACTTCCTCCATTCCCTTGGCCTTGCGGATCTCGTTGTACGCCGAGCGCAGAAAATAGGCGTTCGATACGCCGGGGATCTCGACGGGATACTGGAACGCCAGAAAAATCCCGTTCTGCGCGCGCACCTCCGGGTCGAGCTCGAGGAGGTTCTGTCCGTTGTAGGTGATTGTTCCCTTCGTCACCTCGTAAGACGGATTTCCGGCAAGCACCTGCGCCAGTGTCGATTTCCCCGAGCCGTTCGGGCCCATGACGGCGTGGACCTCTCCGGCATTGACCCTGAGAGTAATTCCACGAAGTATTTCGCGATCGCCTATTCCGGCGTGGAGATCATTTATTTCTAGCACGAAACCAGTGATTGAATGTTGTTTGTATCGCGTACACCGCCTGGCTGAAGAGCGTCCAGTTTGCCGTGAAGGGATAACCCGGCGTCCTCGGACCGGAGCGGAGCCAGGCCCAGCCAGCACGGATTCTGTCGTTGAGATTGCGAAAGGCCATTGCGTGTAATTCGGATCAGCCTACGCTTCCTTCCAGCGTGATGCCAAGCAGCTGCTGCGCCTCGACGGCGAATTCCATCGGCAGCTCCTTGAACACTTCGCGGCAGAATCCGCTCACGATCATCGACACCGCGTGCTCGGCGCTCACACCACGCTGCTTGCAGTAGAAGATCTGGTCCTCTCCGATCTTGGACGTCGATGCCTCGTGCTCGAGAGTCGCAGTGTTGTTCTGAACCTCGATATACGGAAAGGTGTGCGCCCCGCATCTGTTGCCGATGAGCATTGAGTCGCACTGCGTGTAGTTGCGCGCGCCATCCGCCTTGGGCAGCACACGGACAAGTCCGCGATAGCTGTTGTTGCCTTCGCCGGCAGAGATTCCCTTCGAGACGATCGTCGAGCGGGTGTTCTTCCCGATGTGGATCATCTTCGTGCCGGTATCGGCCTGCTGCTTCTTGTTGACGACGGCGACAGAATAGAATTCGCCGACCGAGTTGTCGCCCTGCAGAATCACGCTCGGATACTTCCAGGTAATCGCCGAGCCGGTCTCCACCTGCGTCCACGAAATCTTCGAGTTGACGCCCGCACATTTGCCGCGCTTGGTGACGAAATTGTAGATGCCGCCCTTTCCTTCGGCGTCGCCCGCATACCAGTTCTGCACCGTCGAGTATTTGACCGTCGCGTTGTCGAGCGCAATCAGCTCGACGACAGCGGCGTGCAGCTGGTTCTCATCGCGCTTGGGCGCGGTGCATCCCTCGAGGTAGCTGACCGACGCGCCTTCGTCCGCGATGATCAGCGTGCGCTCGAACTGCCCGGTGTTCGCGCTGTTGATTCGGAAATAGGTCGACAGCTCCATCGGGCACTTCACGCCCTTCGGCACGTATGCGAACGACCCATCGCTGAACACCGCTGCGTTCAGTGCCGCGAAAAAGTTGTCGCTGTGCGGAACCACCGTGCCCAGGTACTTCTCGATGAGCTCGGGATGGGTCTGAACCGCTTCACCGAATGAGCAGAAGACGATTCCGAGCTTTCCCAGCTCCACTCGCATCGTCGTCCCAACCGACACGCTGTCGAAGATCGCGTCGACGGCGACTCCGGCCAGCACCTTTTGCTCGTTGAGCGAGATGCCGAGCTTCTGATAAGTGCGGAGCAGCTCCGGATCTACTTCGTCGAGACTCTGCAGCGGCTTCACGCTCTTGGGAGCGGAGTAGTAGACGAGGGAGTTGTAATCGATGGGCGGATATTTGACGTTGCCCCAGTGCGGCTCCTTCATGGTGAGCCACCGGCGGTACCCCTTGAGCCGCCACTCCAGCATGAACTCTGGTTCGTTCTTCTTGGCCGAGATGAGGCGGATGACGTCTTCGTTAAGCCCAGCCGGGACGGTATCCGTCTCGATATCCGTGACGAATCCGTAGGCGTACTCGCGATTGACCAGCGCCTCGATACCCGAGCTCATTCCAACTCCTTGGCGTTTCCATACTTCCCTTCGTAGATTGAATCTAAAGCAATTCTGTCGGGATAGTCAAGCTGACCCCGACCACACTTATGTTCTTGTGTCGTCAGCACTTACGCGGCTCAGAAATGTGCGCAGCGAGCGGTCTTCCATTCATTAGAGCAGACGAAGAATCGGCCTTCGAGCCGCTGGCTTCCCTCGGGGAGCTGACCGAAGGGACGGTCATGCAACGCGTGCGCTCGAGCGGTGACACGATTTGCCTGGTCAGGCACAACGGCCAGATCTCTGCCCTGAGCGATATCTGTACCCACCAGCACTTTTCGATGTCGCAGGGCGAGCTCCTCGCTGATGGGACGCTTCAGTGCGCCTGGCACGGCGCGCGGTACGATTGCAGAACCGGAGAGGTGAAGCAGGTTCCGGCAACGAGTCCGCTGCCGGTGTTTCAGGTGAGGCTCGACGGAGACACGGTCCTGGTTGGGCCACGATGCAAGCGGATCGACGACAAATACGAAGCATCGACGGTGCAAGTCCCATGAATCTGCGCGCCGACTTCCCGCTCCTCGCCAACAATCCGGGACTCCACTATCTCGACTCGGCGGCAACATCGCAGAAGCCGAGCCTGGTGTTGGATGCGCTCCGCGAGTTCTACGAGACTAGCAATGCCAACCCGCATCGGGGGGCGTATGCCCTCTCCGTGCGCGCGACGGAGCGATATCGCGAGGCGCGGGTCCGCATCGCGCGGTTTCTCGGCGTGCGGGACTCTGACTGCCTCATCTTCACGAGAGGCACCACCGAAGGATTGAATCTCGTCGCCGGCTCGTGGGGACGCGCCAACATCTCCCGGGGAGATGAGATCGTAGTCACCGCACTCGACCATCACGCGAATTTCGTCCCGTGGCAGCAGCTCGCGCTCGAGAAGCACGCCAAGCTCAGGGTTTGCGAGCTGACGGCTGACGGACGTCTCGACCTGGATTGCCTGCGCGATCTCCTCAACCCTAAAACGAAGGTCGTGGCATTCAACCACGTCTCCAATGCCCTCGGCACTATCAATCCGATTGCAGAAATCGTGAGGCTGGTTCGGAGCAACACCTACGCGATCACGGTCTGCGATGGCGCGCAGAGCGCACCGCACTTTCCCGTTTCGTTCGATTCACTCGGCGTCGACTTCTACGCTTTCAGCGGCCACAAGATGCTGGGGCCGATGGGATTGGGCGGGTTGATCGGGAACCGCGAGATGCTCGAGAAGATGCCGCCCTACCAGACGGGCGGCGACATGATCGAGTTCGTGCACGACGATCACACGACCTGGAATGTGCTTCCGCACAAGTTCGAGGCGGGCACTCCGAACGCTGCTGATGCGGTTGGTCTTGCCGCCGCTGTCGAGTACCTCGAGAGAATCGGAATGGAGCGAGTGCTCGAGCACGAGCGATCACTCATGTCCGCCGCACAGGAGAGACTGGGGGCAATCGATGGTCTGCAGATCTACGGGCCACAACCGGCTGAGCGCAGCGGGGTTCTCAGCTTCACCATGTCCGACGTGCACCCCCACGATCTGGCGACGATTCTGGACGGTGAAGGCGTTTGCATTCGCGCCGGGCATCACTGCGCCCAGCCATTGATGCGCCGCTTGGGCGTCGTGGCAACCGCGCGTGCATCGTTTTACGTGTACAACGACGAGCGGGACATCGACGCTCTCGTCGCGGGAATCATGAAAGCACGGGAGATCTTCGGGTATGTCGAGGCCTGAGCGATCGGCGGAGATTGCCGCCCTGTACCAGGAGCTGATCCTCGATCACTACCGGCGTCCGAGGAACAAGGGGACACTCGAGAAGGCTGACGCGAGTGTGGAGATGAAGAATCCTCTGTGCGGAGACGAGATAACCCTTCAGGTTGCCTTCGATCGGGACGGAATCGGTGATTGCAGATTCTCCGGGCGCGGTTGCTCGATCTCCCAGGCTTCGGCGTCGATGATGACACAGCTGGTGAAGGGGAAAGGCGCCGAGGAAATCAACGCATTGAGAAACCGATTTCGGGAGATGATGCTCGGCGACCAGAACGCCGTGACCGACGAGAAGCTCGGATCCCTTCGCGCGCTGTCAGGTGTCGCGAGATTCCCGGCGCGGGTCAAATGTGCCCTGCTGGCGTGGAATGCGTTGGAGAGTGCTCTGGCAGAGCGGAGCACCTAGTCCAAAATGAGAATGAAGCTCGCGCGCCATCTGCTGTCGGTCGCCCTGCTTCCCTTTTCCGTGGCCGTGCTCGTCCCGCTCTGGCTCGCGCGAAACAACAACACCTCGCCGGTGATCGGGACGACCGGGCCCCAAATGCTGGTGCAGGTTGTCGGACTTCTGCTGTTAGCGGTCGGACTGATCCTTTTTTCGGCGGCGCTGAGGAATTTCGTGACGGAGGGAGAAGGCACTCTCGCCCCTTGGGATCCGCCTCGCCGTCTGGTGGTACGCGGACCATATCGCTACGTCCGGAATCCAATGATATCCGGCGTTGTATTTGTGCTTTTTGGGGAGGCCCTCACTCTTCTCTCCCGGCCCCACTTCATCTGGGCTCTCATCTTTCTCGCGGTGAACTCTATCTATATCCCGTTGCTTGAGGAGACCGGCCTCGGACATCGATTCGGAGATTCCTACGTGGAGTACTGCCGTCACGTGCCGCGATTCATTCCGCGCTTCCGCCCCTGGGAGCCTGACGATCACTGAGCCGATTCACAGGAGCTGAGTACGTGATGTAGGCCGGTGGGTGGCGCCGAGTTCGTAAACAGAGGTACTGGCATGGAATCCGCTCAATAGGGGTCGTCCATTTCCATTCCGCCGACATGACAAATCCAAACTCGCCCGTTTCAGTCTCAGAGCCGTACCCGTCCACGCCCCTGCCGCGCGATATGTTCCGGACCGTTATCGCGCTCGCGATCGTCGCCCTCACGATTGGGGGCTGGATCTACGTCATGATGATCCCCATCGACCGGTTCGCTCTGAGCGCCCAAACGCGTTTGTGGTGGGTCGAGCAGGTCACGAAGTTCGTCCTCGCACTTGTCTCTATCGGGATCGCCCTGCGTAAGCGCTCGTTTCTGCCGTGGGCGTTCTGGCTCACGATTTATTCCCTGGTCTTCAGCGTGATGCGGTTGATATTCCAGTTCAGGGGGGGAGAGCCGACGATTTCGGTCGCGCTTATCCTCTACGCGCTCTTCATCGGGCGCCTCAGTCTCACCCGCCGGACCGTAGCCGCTCAGGAGCATGCCGTAGCGGCGTAAGAACTACAACTGAAGACGTAGTGGCGGAGTCGCGTCCCTTCGATAACTATTTATCGTGAGCAACAAACCGCTCGGCCACTCCATCAGCCCGCTTGTCGCTCTCGTCGGGCTAGCGCTCTTCGCCGTCATCGCGCTTGCAACTGAATCACGCGCGCAGACGCGGCTTCAGACCGCGTCCCCGCAGAACGCGCAGCTCGTAACAGATTCGGCCGAGCTGTCGCGGCGTACGCGTGACCTCCAGGCCGGGTTCGAGCGCCGCCGTCGCCACCTGCTACCGACATTTTACACCGGCATCGCCGACCGTTGCCTGATTGTCGGCCGTTTCTGCGAATGGCATCCCAACATTCAGGAGGACGTTGTTCCCGAAGAAGGAAAGGGGATCCGGCTTGCGCGTGCCGAGCTGCTCCGTGCGCTCGCGAAAGCGTCGGCCACTCTTCCCGGGGATGACTGGATTGTCGGGCAGCGCATCCGCTATCTCACCGAGACGCACGATTCGGCGGCGATCGGCGTCGCGCGCACCTGTCGTGCGAGCAAGTGGTGGTGCGAGGCACTGCTCGGGCTTGCCCTGCACGTCAATGGTGACTTTGCCGCCGCGGACAGCGCCTATTCGAGCGCGCTCGAGGACATGCCGGCGCTTATGCGCTGCCACTGGACCAACCTGTCACCGCTGCTGGACGACGATATCAGGGGAACGTACAGAAAGATGCCGTGCGACCAGCGCGCTGGGGTCAACGGTCGCATTTGGTGGGTCGCTGATCCGCTCTACATGACGCGGGGCAATGAGCGGCGCACCGAGCACTTCTCGCGCATGGTGCACACCGCCCTCTGGAAGGACGCAGCGAATACCTATGGCACCAGCTGGGGCGGTGATCTCGCCGAGCTCATGCTTCGCTTCGGGTGGGCGGAGAAATGGACGCAACAACCGGCGATCAGCTCGTACTCGCAGGCTGAGCCATCTGTTACGGGCCACGAGCGTGAGCCAGGGTTTCATTTCTTCCTCACCCAGCGACCACCCGACAGTCTGGCGCAGATCGTCGATTCCCTGTTCGACGTCTACCAGTTTCCGCCGCGGGAACAGTACGCTCCGCCTTATGCGCGTTCGCTCGTGAGGCTCGATGCCCAGGTTGCGCGTTTCCGGCGGGGAGATTCCACTCGCGTCGTCGCCGCGTTTGATGTGAGCGCCGACACGGTGTTCGGAACCAGAAAATTCGCCGCTGCTCTTGTCGCCATGGGCGATGAGCTAGCTACGCCGGCGAGGGCAGATGTCGCCGAGTCGCCCGCAAAGAGTGTACTGACTGTGATGACGCCGTGGAAATCGCAGCTGATCGGAGTCGAGCTGCTGGCGCACGACAGCGCGGGTGCGGCGCGGTGGCGATCGGGATTCGCCGAGATTCCACTGGACTCCAATCGTATCAGCGTGTCGGATCTGCTTTTCGTCGATGGAGGAACCTCTCTTCCGGCCGATCTGAGCGATGCGATTGGACGGGCGCACGGTGGAACGAAGTTTCGTCGGGACACCAAGATCGGATTGTTCTGGGAGCTGTACGGACTATCCCCCGCCGACAGCACGCTCCCCATCTCGCTCACGATCACACCAATCGACCAGGGTTTGCTGCGGCGCACCTTCCGCGCATTGCGGATCACGCCGAAGCTCACGCCTCTCAACATCCGGTGGCAGGAGAACGGCGCCTCCGGAGTACTGTCACCTAGATCGGTGATGCTGGATCTCTCGCTCGTGCCCGCCGGGAAATACGCCGTCAAGCTCGAGGTTGGAGATTCCCCAGCGGCGAGTGCGTCGCGAATCATCGAGGTGAAGTAGCTTGATTCCCGAACCCACCTCATTTGACGCCATAGTCGTGGGCTCGGGTATCTCCGGCGGGTGGGCTGCCAAGGAGCTGTGCGAGAAGGGATTGAAAACGCTGGTGCTCGAGCGCGGTCGCAACGTCGTCCACATCAAGGACTACCCCACCATGAACATGAATCCGTGGGAGCTTCCGCATCGCGGGGCGATGGCGCGCCAGCAGCTGAAGGAGAATCCGCTCATCAGCAAGGCCGCCGGATACGGCGAAGACACCGCACACTTCTTCGTGAAAGACCGTGACCACCCGTACATCCAGGAAAAGCCATTCGACTGGATTCGCGGCTACCAGGTTGGTGGCAAGTCGATCATCTGGGGACGCGCGTGCCAGCGGTGGAGCAAGTACGAGTTCACCGCACCGGAGCGACAAGGCTACGGAATCAACTGGCCGATCGGCTACGACGATGTCGCGCCGTGGTACTCTCACGTCGAGAAGTTCATCGGGGTGTGCGGGAATCGTGACGGGCTCGAGGCAATGCCCGACGGTGAGTACCTGCCGCCCTTCGATTTCAACTGCGTCGAGAAACACCTTAGCGACAAGGTTCGCGCGCACTACGGCAATCGATACGTCGTACAGGGGCGCTGGGCGCACCTGTCACAACCGAAGCCGATCCACCTCGAACAGGGACGCGGTACTTGTCTGGCGCGGAATCTCTGCATGCGCGGGTGTCCCTACGGCGGATACTTCAGCTCCAACGCATCGACTCTTCCCTGGGCGGCGAAAACCGGAAATCTCACGATCCGCCCCGACTCCGTCGTGCATTCCATCATTTACGACGAAGCAAAAGGGAAAGCGACGGGCGTCCGCGTGATCGACGCGAAGACGCAGGCGGTAACCGAGTATCGCTCGCGCATCGTGTTCATGAACGCTTCCGCGCTCAATACGAATCTCATTCTGCTGAATTCGATTTCAAACCGGTTTCCTCACGGCTTCGGCAACGACAGTGGGCTGCTGGGTAAGTACGTCGCCCACCACAACTACCGCACCGGAGCAAACGGCAAGATTGACGGCTTCGAGGACAAATACTTTTACATCAGGAATCCCACCGAGTGCATCCTTGTCAACTTCCGGAATCTGGGAAAGCAGGAGACGGACTTCGTCGGGGGCTACACGACTTTCACCGGAGCATACCGGGAGCGCGGCGAGCAGACGACGGCGCGCGTCGGCGCCGCTTACAAGGATGCCCAGGCGAAGCCGGGCCCGTGGGGCATCTACATGTACATGCAGGGCGAGACGATCCCAAGGGAATCCAACCACGTCCGACTGCACGAGACGGAAAAGGATCAGTGGGGAATCCCGCGGCTCGTAACTTCGGTGGGATACGACGACAACTCGGAAAAAATGATTCGTGACTGGAGAACCGAGGCGCAGGCGATGCTCGAGGTGGCAGGCTGCCACGATGTCGAGACGCGCGACAACAAACAGGCGCCCGGCCTCGACATCCACGAGATGGGTGGCGTGCGCATGGGGAGCGACCCGAAGACGTCGCTTCTCAACAAGTGGAACCAGCTTCATGCCTGCCCGAACGTCTTCGTAACCGACGGCGCGTGCATGACATCCACCGGCAATCAGAGTCCATCCATTCTGTACATGGCGCTCACCGCCCGAGCGGTGAATCACGCAGTCAGCGAGATGGGGAAGCAAAACCTGTGACGGAGAGCGCGCCATGCCCCCGATGAACCGCCGTGAAGCCGTGAAAGCCGCTTCGGCTCTCGTGGGTGGCGTGCTCATCACGTCGAATGGCTTTCTGATCGCATGCGCGCGCGACTCGACTCGGGTGCCGTCGAGGCTGCTCACTCTCGACGACCAGTCACTGATCGAGGAGATCGCCGATACGCTATTGCCTACAACTCCGTCGTCTCCCGGCGCGAAAGCAGCCGGAGCCGGCGAGGCGATCAATCTGCTCCTCACCGATTGTTACGAGCCGGACGCGCAGGAGCGAGTTGTGAATGGCCTGACCGAATTCCGCAGGATGTGCCGGAGTCGTTGCAACGATGATTTTGCCTCACTTCCGCAGCGGGAACGCGAGCAGGTCCTGAACGAGATCGACGCCGAGGCCCAAAAGGCCGGCCCAACGCATTACTTTTCGCTTGTCCGCGAGCTCTCCCTTCGCGCCTATTTCTCCTCGGAGGTTGGCATGACCAAGGCACTGCGATTTGTTCTCGTGCCCGGGAAATGGGTGGGCTGTGTTCCGTTGAACCCGGATCAACCGGCGTGGGCATGATGTCGTCCACGAGCTCTCCCCGCTGCCCCAAGTGCCAGAAGACGATGGAGCGAGGGCACATTCCGGAAAAGGGTCGGAACCAGGTCTTCGTGACAGGCTGGTCGCGCGGTGAGCCGGAGCGACAGCGCTTTTTTGGGGGGATCAAGTTTCGCGCGAATGAGCAGCTTCCGCTCACCGCGTTTCGATGCCCCAGCTGCGGCTACGTCGAGCTCTACGCGCCCTCTTAGGGTGAACCTCTGTACGGCGTGGATGTACCATACGTTAGGTTGAGCGGCACATCCTCGATATAAGAGCATTTCTTGAAAGCCTGCATCAATACAGCGGTTGCACTCAGTACTTTCGTCTCCGTTTCTCTAGGAGCGCAGAGCTCGCGTCTCTCGGTCGCGCCGGCGCGCCCCGAGCCTGGCGCAATCGTTCGACTGACACTGAGTGCGCCGGCGCCGCAAAGGGACTCGATCGTTTCGATTCGGGGAGCGCTGGCTGGTGAGCCGCTGCACTTCATCGCCGCGACATCCGGGGCCTGGCATGCAATCGGAGCGGTTCCTGTCGATGCAGAAGGCAGCCTCGTCGCGAGCGTCATCCTCCAACGGGCGTCCGGCAAGACCGAGACGGTTCGCGCGCGACTCACATTGCCCAAGCTGCCTCCGCCGGTGGCGCAGCCGCTCGCCGTCGACAGCGCGTTCACTCGCCCGCTCGACTCCGCCACCGCGGCGCGGGTCGCGCGCGAAAACCTTCGGGCCAGAGCAGTCGGCAGTCGTGCACACGATTCACCGCCGATGTGGACCGGTTCCTTTCTGCGCCCGAGGACATCAGTAATCACCAGCGAATTCGGATCCGGGCGCCTGTTCAACGGTCGCATGACCAGTCGCCACCTCGGCGTCGATTTCCGGGGCGCTGTCGGGGAGCCGGTGCGCGCGGCGAACCGTGGAGTCGTGGCGCTCGTCGACAATTTCTTTCTGGCTGGAAACGTCGTTTACATCGATCACGGCGGTGGGGTAGTCACCGCGTATTTCCACCTCAGCAAGCCACTGGTGGCAGTTGGCGATACCGTCGTGAGGGGACAACAGATCGGGCTAATCGGAGCAACAGGACGCGTGACCGGCCCACACCTGCACTGGGCCGCGCGTTACGGCACGATCACTATTAATCCGCTCGACCTCGTCACGCTCGACCGGAAGTGGTACAGTGCGCCCCGCAGTACGTCGGTGTCATCCAGGTGAGGTGAGGCGAAGACATACCCCTACAGGAGTAACAACCCGCGCCTGACGCCCGTGGCAACGGCCTCTGCACGCGATGATACGCCAAGCTTGTCGAACAACAGCTCGAGATGCGTCTTCACCGTGTTCTTCGAGATGCCGAGTCGTGCCGCAATTTGCTTGTTGGCCAACCCGTCGGCGAGAAGTGCGAGAATCTCGCGCTCCCGGTTGCTGAGAACCGTCCCGGCGACGGCATCACTGCGCGTCGCGAGAGCCGGACGCAGTCCGTCTTCCGGAGGATGCGCGACGAGTATCACATCGGCGGACGCCGGCAGGTTGGCGTCAGACGCCGCGATACCGACGACCTCGAACGCGGGGCTCGCCCTGAGCGCCGCGGCGAGCGATGCACGCAGCTCAGCGGACGGCGAGACGATTGCGATGCGCGTCATCTGCGCGCACCGGCTCTAGGCCGCCCGCCTCGTGAGCGCGCGCTCCACGAATCGTTGCACCAGAGCGGCCGGCACTGCGACACCGAGCCCGTTGACGACCATACTGTTGATTCCAACGAGGCGGCCTTCAGCGTCCACCAGCGGTCCGCCAGAATTCCCAGGCGCGAGTCGGACGTCGGCGATGATCCAGCGCGGACTGCCGGTCCGATCGTCGCGGGTGATTCCGTGCACAACTCCCATCGCCAATGAGTCATGAATTCCGAGTGGGTGTCCATAGGCGAATACGAGCTCTCCGGCGCGGAGCGACTCGGCGTCCCGTGTTTCGAGCAGCGGTCCGCTGACGGACGGAGCAGCGAGCAGAGCAAGATCATGCTGGGGATGGTATGCCAGTGGCTCCGCCCCGCGCCACTTCCCGTCACCGCCCACCTCGAGCAACATGTTGCGTGGCGCGCAGTGCGCGTTGGTCACGACCAGACCCGCGCCGCCCCAGATAAGCCCGGTACCGCTACCACTCTCACCGCTGCGGACTTCGACCACCGTGCGCCGCAGCATCTCACTCAGCCCGTGCAGGTTCGATGACATCGCCCGCGCGGATCCCAGCATCGCGGCGCTCATTGTCGCGCTCCCCGGTCGGCTGGGGTGATGGAGACAGACTTGACCGTGCCGCCGCGCAATACCTTGAGCCGGAGAGTATCGCCGCTCGGAACGCTGGAAAGCGCATCGAGCAGGTCGATTGGCCGGCTGAGCGATGCCCCGTTCGCCTCGAGCAACACATCCCCGACGGTTATTCCCGCACTGTCGGCAGGCGATCCATCGGCGACCGACACGATGAGAAGCGCTGCGTCGTCTGCCAGTCCGTGCTGCTTGACGAGAGACGCAGAGAGCGCAACCGGCTGAGCAGCGACTCCCACGAAGGGACGCCGCACGTGTCCGCGCTCCAGCAGCTCGTCGAGAATACGATCGACAGCCGTTGCTGGCAGCGTCATCGGTGTACCACGCGCGAGCGCGGAGTTGTTGACTCCGAGCACACCACCGGAAGCGTCGACGAGTGGCCCCCCGGAGAACCCATCGTACACCGCCAAGTCGAGACGAAAGACTCGATCGATCCGCGCCCCCTGCCAGGTGCGCCAACCCTTTCCGATTGCGCTGATGATCCCAAAGCTCGCGGCAACGTCGCGTCCCGGCCGCCCCACCGCCAGGACGAGTGAGCCCACCTTGAGAGCATCGGTGTCAGCCTTGGTGGCAACATACGACTTCGCTCCCTCGATCCGCAGTGCGATCAGGTCGGTTGCCGAGTCCCGTCCGATGGTTGTCGCGACGGTCGACTCTCCACCGGGCAGCGTGACCGGAATCTGCTCATCGCGTTTCACGGTGTGGCTTGCGCCGACCACCACCCCGTCGCGCCAGACAATGCCGCTCGAAGGAATGCGGCGGCGCGCGTGGATTGCGACTATGGAGTTACCCGCTGTTTCTACCGCTGCTGCCAGCTGCGATGAGAGCTCAGCCAGCGTGCTGGCGGCGTTTCCTGATTTCGATGGCGACATGCGAACCTGATTGAATGTGACTGCATTCAGTCTGACCGGTTGCCAGTCATGTCGCCATCGGACGAATGGGGGAGGCGGCCTAGAGGTAGCGCGCTGTCGCCATCGACACCGCGGTCAACAATAGCAGCGCCACGACGATCGCGTTTGCGTTGCTCACACGCCTGCTGATCCGTTGCATCTCCGTCATTAGTCCTTGTCTCGCCCCTTCGTCAGTGGCCGCGGCCAGCGACGCACTCAGTTTTACCACCCGCACGAACCCCGGTCGACTGACGAGCACCGAGAGGAGAAAGGCGACGATTGCCGCGGCAGCTCCCAGGCTGAAGGCCCGTCCCGTGGACGTGGAGAGATACGAGTCATCGAACCCGGCCGAGGCGAGCCAGAGCAGGCGGATACCACTCGCGATCGTAAGAAGTGCAACGATGGGAAGGATGGTGAAGAGGCGACGCTTTTGAAGTCCCGCCATCACCTGCCCGGCCACTTGCGGCGCGGAACGAAGCGACGGGGCCAGAAAGAAAGTTGTGTAGAGCAGGCTTCCCACCCAGAAGATGCCCCCAAGTATGTGAATCACCCGCAGTGTCAAAAGCTCGGCTTTCATCGTGGCACCTCAGTAGAGAATCAGTTTCACACTCGCGACAACGAGCACGAGTGCCAATAGTTGGCGCAGCACCGGCGCTGGCGCACGCCTGCTACCATAGGTCGCTCCTATCCAGCCCCCGAGCACGACTGCCACTCCCCATATCGGAATGTTGGGCGGCAACTGCGCAACGCTCGAGAAATGTCCCAGCAATCCCGCAATCGAGTTCACCAGAATGAACGGCGCGGCAATCCCCGATGTGGCACGCGTCTCGGCCCATCCCATGTAGAGCACGAGCGGGCTCAGGAATATTCCTCCGCCAACACCGGTGAGTCCGGACAGGAACCCTATCGCCAATCCCGCGACCATTGCGCCCCACAGCGGAGGCGGATGCGACGCGACCTTCAAAGGCTTGAGCGACGAGCGAAACATCCACACCGCCGCGTAGAGGAGAACGATCCCAACGACAACTTTGTACCAGCGAGCCGGCAGGATTGTGGCGCCGCCCACAAACGCGGCGGGGATCGACACCACGGCAAACGGCCAGAAAAGCTTCCACGAGAACAGTCCAGCTCGGTAAAACTTGAACGTCGCCACCGCTGCCACGAGAATGTTGAGGGCGAGAGCCGTTGGCTTCATCACGCTCGGAGCGAAGTTGTAGAGTCCCATCACCGCCAGGTACGCCGACGCACCGGCATGTCCGACCGACGCGTACAGCGCCGCCCCGGCAAAAAACAGAATGGCGATGACCAGCGTTTCTGAAACAGGCATGTTCTTTGGACGTATATTTTTTCTTCCGCTCCATCCTCGCAGCGAAACTACATGACCGAATACGCTATCGACATAGTGAACGTCACCAAGCGCTACGCCGAGCACACGGCGGTGCGCGACCTGACGCTCCGTGTTCCCAGGGGGAGTGTGTACGGACTTCTCGGCCCCAACGGCGCCGGCAAGACGACGACCATCCGCATGATCCTGAACATCATCGCGCCCGACTCGGGAGCGATTCACATCTTCGGTCGCCCGTCGAACGATCCGAAGATCACTGAGCGGTTGGGTTACCTGCCAGAGGAGCGTGGACTCTACCGCAAGATGCAGGTCCGGCGGGTTCTGAAATTTCTCGCCGAGCTCAAGGGTGTGCGGGGGAGCGAGGCCGAAAGGCGCATCGACGAGTGGCTAGTGCGGCTCTCGCTCAAAACGCCCGAGAAGGACTGGGGACTTGCCAAGATCGACGAGCTCTCCCGCGGAATGCAGCAGAAGGTGCAGTTCATCGGCACGCTGCTGCACGACCCGGACCTCGTGATTCTCGACGAGCCATTCAGCGGCCTGGACCCCATAAACGCGCAGGCCCTGAAGGACACTGTCGTCGAGCTCAAGAAACGTGGCAAGACCGTGATCTTCAGCACGCACCTGATGGACAACGCTGAGCGCCTCTGCGACTCGGTTTGCATCATTGCGCGGGGAGAGAAGGTGCTGGATGGCACCGTGACGGAAGTGAAGGAAGAGCACGGGCAGCGAAACGTCGCCCTCGCGCTGGAGGGCGACGGAATGCAGGGCATCGCTACGATTCTCCGGGACCACTCGCTCGTGAAGCGCGCAGACGATTCGAACCGCTTCTTCGAGATCGAGATGGTGCCGGGCGCTGATCCACAGGCCCTGCTGCGACGCATCATCGAGTCCGGCGCATCGGTGCAGCGATTCGAGATGATCCAGCCGTCGCTGCACCAGATCTTTCTACAAAAGGTCGGCGCTCAGGGCATCGAAGAGGGGATGACCGGACATGGCTAAGCTTTGGGCGATCATCAAGCGTGAATACCTCGAGCGCGTACGCTCGAAATGGTTTCTGATTGCGACTTTCTTCGGCCCGCTCTTCTTCAGCGCAATCATCATCGTGCCGGCCTGGCTCGCGTCGCGGAGCAAAGCGACCAGCGACATCTACAACACCACTATTCTCGATGCGACGGGCAACGGATTCGGACGCCGGTTGGCATTGAACATTGCGGGTGACACCACAAATCCCAGCAGAATACCCCATGTGGCGGTCGTTGCGCCAAGCGAGCTGACGAGCGCCGAGAGCACAGCCACACGTGACGTGATGCAGAAAAAGAGGACCGGATACATCGTCGTGAATCAGCAGACCCTCGCCGGCGAAGCCGCCCGGTACGCCGGCCGCAATGCGACATCGATCGCCGACATGGCGCAGCTCAAGAGCGCGATCCGGCAGACGATTCTCGCCCAGCGTCTGGAGAAGGTCGGACTCGACGACGCGCAAATGAAGGCGATCACGTTCATACCACTCGAATTCAGCACCGAAAGGATCACCGAGCGTGGCCGTGCCGGGTCAGGAATGGCGAGTGTGCTGTTCGGGTTCGCGATTGGATTTCTCCTCTACATGTCGATCGTGATCTACGGCCAGACCATCATGAGTGGTGTGCTCGAGGAAAAGACCACGCGCGTTGCGGAGGTCGTAATGTCGAGCGTTCCCACCGACACGCTGCTCGCCGGAAAAGTCATCGGGGTCGGTGCCGTCGGGCTCACGCAGCAGATAATCTGGATCGGGACGACCTACGTGCTGTTAAAGCTCCGGGAGCCGATCATGGCAAAGTTTGGCGCGCCGACCGTAAGCTTTTCGCTGCCGGACATCTCGCTCGCGGCCGGTGTGCTGTTTCTGCTGTTCTTCCTGCTCGGTTTCATTTTCTATTCTTCGCTGTACGCGGCCGTCGGATCATCGGTGAACAGCGAGTCCGAGGCGAGGCAGGCTGCGACACCGCTGCTGGTCATGATCGTGAGCACCGGCGTCTTCATCCAGCCGGTGCTGCTGAATCCGACGGGAAGGACGGCACAGGTTCTGTCGCTGGTGCCGATCTCGTCGCCGATCATCATGCCGATCCGTATGGCCGTGACCGGAGTGCCGCCCCTCGAGCTGGCGGCGAGTCTGGGATTCCTTGCCATCGGGTGCGTCGCCGCACTGTGGCTCGCCTCGCGGATCTACCGCGTCGGGCTGCTGATGTACGGCAAGAGACCAACCATGAAGGAAATGGCTCGCTGGATATCTTACTCCAGGTAGCTGGTTATTATTCAGATACAACTACTGCTATTCGCTTCAACGAGGGCATAAACGATGTACGACGAAAGATTTGTCACTCCCATGCGCCTCGAGCTCACCCAGCTCGGCGTCGAGGAGATGCGCACGGCACAGGAAGTCGATGCGAAGCTCAGAAATGCGCAGGGCACGACACTCGTTGTCGTCAACTCGGTGTGCGGGTGCGCCGCTCGTAACGCGCGTCCTGCGGTCGCGAAAGCGATCCAGCATGACACGACACCGGATAAGCTGACCACCGTGTTCGCCGGACAGGATCTCGATGCGGTGCAGAGAGCGAGAAGTTATTTCACCGGCTACGCTCCGAGCTCGCCCCAGATCGCGCTGCTCAAGGATGGGAAGCTCGTCTACATGCTGGAGCGCCATCAGATCGAAGGCCGTACCGCTGACGACATCGCGCAGGATCTGACCAAGGCGTTCGACAAGTACTGCGAGGAGACGACCGCCGCGTAAGACGGGCTGCAGCCGCAACTGCAGCTAGAATTCGTCCCGCTTCCGCCTGTCGATGAAGGGCTGTCCATCCGGAAGCGTCTGTGGCTCCACTTCCCGGCCGGTCTCCTTTAATACGCGTCCACGGATGAAGGACACCGTGCCGCCGAGCAGCAGCGCCCAGACACTCACGCCGAGTACGCGCCAGAATACGACGCCAGTCGCCATCGCCTGCCAGTCGACGAATTCGGCGCGTGCAGTTCCCCATGGCTCGCGGTGCAGCGCGATGAGCGCGAGGCTGACTATCATCTCACCCGCCGTCTCGAACACAGCGAAGAGCGGAGCACGCCACGGCCACTCGCGGACGGGAAACCTTCCGAGGTGGAGCGTCGCCATTCCGAGCAGAAACAGCGACCCAAGCACGAGCGCCGCGCCGAGGTAGGAGGTGGTCGCGTTACCGTGGGTGAGGACAACGGCGCGGAAGAGACGTATTACGACGCCCGTGATCAGCGCGAGCTCGACGGGCGATCGCGCGATCCTGGCGAATGCTGCCGGCTCTTCGAGGTCCCATTCGCTCGACTTGAATATCCGGCGGCGCTTCTCGACGGGATGGGGCTTCGTCACGGCCTCCAATGTAACCCCCGAGTGAATGGCGTCCATAGATTTTCCTGCTGGATCATAGGGAGAACGGGCTGTTTTCCCAGATTCGACGCCGAACGGCCGCGATCGGTAACTACTTGATCCAGTGCCCGATCCTGCTCCACCTGATGTCGGTGAGCATTGGCAGCGGGCGATCGCTGTCATCAGCGTTGTACGAGTAGTACACGAACAGCGGCTTTCCGCGCACGTTTTCCCTCGGGACAAATCCCCAGTAGCGGCTGTCCTTCGAGTTGTAGCGACTGTCGCCCATCATGAAGAGACGCTGAGGCGGGATCACGACTGGCCCCCAGTTATCGTGCGTCGGCTGCGCGGGCGCGGCACCGAAGCGCGACGATTTGAGACCCACTTTTTTCTGCCAGTCGAAGAGCGGATTGACTTCGTTCGCCATGGCGGGGTCGGCCGCAGGCGTCGCGCCGAAACCCTGTCGCTGCGCGATGCCGTTCACATACAGGATGGCGTTTCGCATATACAACGTGTCGCCCGGCGTTCCCACCAGCCGCTTGACCAGCGTCGGAGTCGGGTCACGCCCCTGTGCAGCTTCATCGCCCTGGTACGGCGAGACGAACACCACCACGTCGCCACGCTTCGGGTCGCGGTAAGCAGGCAGGCTCGCGCGACTGAATGGCACGTGCGCTCCATAAATCGCCTTGTTCACGAAGAGCCAGTCCCCGACGAGAAGCGTCGGGATCATGCTGCCCGAGGGGATGCGATACGCCTCGACGAGGAACGCCCGCAGAACGAGGAAGATCGCCAGCGCCCCGACAATCGACTTGAAATTCTCCCAGACGTTGCGCAGTCGGGATCGCTGCGAAACGGGGCGCGCCTTTTGAGCGCGCCCCGCGTTAGACGAAGTTGCCAAGGAGCTTACGGATTTCTGAGGTGTTTGTTGACGAGTCTGGTCATCTCGAACATAGAGACCTGGCTGCGACCGAAGATCGGACGGAGGTTGTCGTCGGCGTTGATCATGCGGCGGTTCTTGGCATCCTGCAGACCTTTCCGCTTGATGTACTGCCAAAGCTTCTTCGTGACTTCCGTGCGTGGCATCGGTGAGCTGCCAACCACCGAGGCGAGATCGCTGCTCGGCTGCATCGGCTTCATGAACGCCGCATTCGGCGTGCGCTTCTTGCCCGAGGATTTCCGGCGGCTGCTCTTCCGACCGCCCTTCTTTGCCGCTTTTCTAGATGACTTTCTGGCCGAAGACTTCCGGGACGAGGACTTCTTCCTTCCTTTGCTCTTCTTTTTTGCTGCCATCTTGTCTCCTTGTTTGGTGATCGGATGCGAGGTGCTCTAGAGAGTGAAACGCCGTCCGTCAGGGGAGCAAACTATAGTGCCGTAGGGCGAAAGCAATAGGTAAATGAAAGACTTTCCCTATGAGAAACGCAGATTTCCAGAGGAGAAAAGCAGGATTCTGCGCGGTCTGGCGCCATGGCGCCCTCTTCATTTGCTCGCCCATCCCTCCAGCAGCTGCATCATTTTCACGTCGTACGGATCGGGCGACGCGTCGTCATCCGCTATTTCATAGTTCTGCTGGGGAGTCTCCAGGACGAGAGGGATTCCGACGCTGCGCCGATCCTGGATCAGCCACTCGAACGGCTGCTTCCCGATGCGCCCGTCTCCGATGAGAACGTGCCGATCCTTGTTGGAGCCGAGCTCGCCTTCGCTGTCGTTCAGATGAAAGAAGGAAGGCGGCTCGCCCGTGGATTCTTCGAATTCGTCGAGCACTGCGGTGAACGCTTCTTTCGATTTGGTGATGTCGTAGCCCGAGGAAAAGAGGTGGCAGGTGTCCAAGCCATACCCAGTTCTCCCTCTGAGGCTCTTCGGCACGTGAGAGAGAATCTCCTTCACCTCCTGAGCCGTCCTTCCCATTGTCTTCCCGGCGCCAGCGGTGTTCTCGACCAGGAGCCGCGTATCCGACTCGATAGTCGTCAGCGCCTGGGTGATGGCCTTGGCGATCCGCTTCGCGGAGTCCGCGCGATCGCTCGTTCCCGCTGATCCCGGGTGGAAGCACACCGCGCCAACGCCGAGGGCGCTCGACCGCTCGAGCTCCTTGGTGAGGCCCGCGCTTGCCCTTGCAAATTTCTCGTCGTCCGGAGTCGCCACGCTCAATACATAGGCCGCGTGCACGACAACGTTCGCCGGTTTGATTTTGGTCTTCGCCAGCGCCGCCTTGAATCGCGCCACCCGCTCGGGCTTGATTGTCGACTTGTCACCGTAGAACCGCGGGATCGCGGTGAAGACCTGAAGGGCGGTCATTCCGGCGCTTCCCGCGCGGAGAACGGCCATGTGCAGGCCGCCGTTGTCTATCGTGTGCGCGCCGATGAATCGGGTCATGGCCGCCGCCCTTGCAAGTACTCTACCCGCCGGACGGCGGCTCCGCCGCCACGAGGAAGTGCCGGATGTTGCACACTGGTGTACGGATACTGATAATAGGGAGGTATCTTCACTGTCCCATGCGCTCACTAGCCGTTCTTTCCCTCCTCTGTATCTGCCTCGCTCCGGCAGCGCTTCAGGCACAGTCGGGACCCAAAACTGATGTGCTCACGGGACGCGTCACCGATTTCAACGGTCGTCCGATCGCCGACGCACAAGTCGGCGCCACGTCCCTGGGCACCGGACTAAGCCGCACACAGTTGACCGACGGCGAGGGGCGTTACAGGATCTATTTCCCTGAGACCGCGCCGCGTTACATGCTTCAGGTGAAGCGAATGGGCTTCCATCCAATACAGCGCACGGTCACGCGTCGCACCAAGGATCCCGAGCAGATGACCATCGACATGCAGCTGGGTGGAACACCGCTCGCTCTGTCGATGGTGGAAATAGAAGGCAGCTCGGATGCGCCGATGGTCCCCGAGAAGGAGACGCATTCATCGGTCGACGCGACGATTCCGAATCCCGTCGCTGATATCCTGAAGCTCAAGGACACGCTTCAGCTGAGCGCTGTACAGATCGTGGGACTCTCTTACGTCGCCGATACTCTTCAGGCAAGGAATGGCCGCCTCTACAGGAACATTCAGACGCTTCTCGCCAAGTCGCAGGAAGCCGGTGACAAAAAGCAAATGGCGGGAACGGTCGCGATGATGCTGGAGGAAGCGTCGGGCAATACCGCCCGAGCCGTCGCCGAAGCAGAAAAACTCCTGCGGCCGGAGCAGTGGGCGATTCTTCCCGCGGAAATCAGGAGCCTGCCGGACGCGGGTGGGGAAGTTTCGGCGAAGCAGTAGGACGCTGCCGACGCAAAGATAGTATTCAGCGCCAGGCGCCGGTGCGATAGCCGACACGATCGCCATACTGGGATCCTGACTGGTCCGGAGTCTTCCACCATACAGTGATCCTGCCGTTATCCAATGCAACCCACGGCGCGACGGCACGGACATCGTCGGGTGTTGCCTGATCTCGTTGCTCAAAGATGTGACCGGCCGAACGGGAGAGCGCGATTCCAATCCTCGGCGCGGTCGCGTTGGGATCCTCGAACACGACGACGACGCTGTCGCCGACTCCCGCCACGCTCGCATCCGAAGGTACGTTGCCGTAGACCACTGCTACGGGAGCGTGAAACATTTTCCCGTTGTCCATCGAGTGGGCGAAAAAGACGCCCGCACCTTCGCTCCCCTCGATGAAATAGACGAGATGGAGATATCCGCTCACCTGATCGTAAAAGATTCCCGGAGCGGGACGATCGCATCCTCGCCGGCCCTTATCGCGGGACTCGACACCGACCGGCGCTTCCCAGGTCGCGCCCCGATCGCGCGAGTGCTGCATCGACAGAACAACACTGCTGTCGCTCCGGGATGCCCACCAGACGCGAAACAAATCAGGCCCTGCTCCCGCGACGCGAATCGAGCGGATGCACGGCGCGGGTGCTTCCGCAATTGCGGGGAGATTTGCCGACATTACGGCGCTGCGCGCATCAGGATCGCCCAGCTGAGATTGGCGGTACGACACGTCACCCCACTCGACCGGCTCCTCTACGCAGGCCGACAATCCGAGCAGTAGCAACAACCTCGCGAGCGCTGGATATCTCATT
>Ga0193735_1000141_pt1 | contig 22857 bp, 24 predicted proteins | sample U1m2metaG_FD_145080 | JGI IMG/M metagenome (GOLD analysis project Ga0193735, IMG submission 145080) | Soil microbial communities from a riparian zone of the East river system, Colorado, United States - U1m2 | ecosystem: Environmental > Terrestrial > Soil > Riparian zone | place: USA: East River... | reverse complement strand
AACGTAACCGAGTGGATTCTCGGCGGCGTAGGAGGTCAGTCCATCAAGCGTGATCGCGCCAGCGAGTTCGCCCAGAAGGAAGGAGCCGAGGCAAACACGCTCCTCGACAATCTGGAAGCCGTGCTGCGAGAGGCCGATTCGGTCCTCGCGGGCCTGAGGGCGGAAGATCTCGAGCGGTCGATCACCATTCAGGGACGCGACACCACGATCCTCGGCGCGATCTATCACGTGGTCGAGCATTTCGCGATGCACACCGGTCAGATTGTGCTGCTCACCAAGCTCTATGCACCTGGGAAAATCCGATTTTACGAGGACGCTGGCGGTCTCGCGCGTCCAATCTGGCACCAGGGAACCTCCCTCGACGAAGCCGCGCACTAGTCGTCGGCCCGCCCTCACCCCATTATGAACCAGATGAAGGGAATTCTCATAGTAGACCACGGCTCGACGAAGCACGAAGCCAATCACATGCTTCAGAGCATGGCTGATCTGATCCAGACGATGGCGGGCTCCGACGTCGTCGTCCGCTACGCCCACATGGAGCTGGCCGATCCGGACATCGTCGCAGGATTCAGTAGCTGTGTCGAGGCCGGCGCGACCGATGTCACCGTCTTCCCCTACATGCTTTCACCAGGCCGTCATTCGACGTCGGACATCCCGCGCATGGTCGCCGATGTAGCGCGCCGCTTTCCGCAGGTGAGCTTCAGCGTGACCCCCGCTTTCGGGCTGCATGAGAAGCTGGCCGAGGTCGTTCTCGAGAGAGCCGGCATCGGCGTGCATGCAAACTGATACCGGCTCGCCTGCCGCGCTGACACTCCTCTCGGAAGAGGAGCTCATGTTCCGCGACGCCGTCGCGGCCTTTGCTGACGAGGAGGTTCGCCCGCGCGTCGCCGAAATGGAGAAGGCGGGCAGGCTCGATCCCGCACTGCTGCCCAAATACTTCGAGCTCGGGCTGATGGGAATCGAAGTTCCCGAGCAATACGGTGGCGCCGGTGGAACGCTCTTCATGGTGACGCTCGCTGTCGAAGAGATCAGCAAGATCGACGCGGCCGCCGCGATCGTGTGCGACGTGCAGAACACGCTCGTCAACTACCCGATCGTGGCGTACGGGACGGAAGCGCAGAAGGCGAAGTATCTGCCGAGGCTCACCTCCGAAGTGATTGGCGCGTACGCGCTGTCGGAGTCGGGCTCCGGCTCCGACGCCTTTGGCTTGGCGACGAAGGCGGAAAAACGTGGCGACCGCTGGATACTGAAGGGCCAGAAACTCTGGATCACGAACGGCGCCGAAGCCGGGGTGTTCGTGGTGTTCGCAAACGCAGATCCGTCCGCCGGCTATCGCGGCATCACCGCCTTCATCATCGAGCGCGATTTCAATGGATTTTCGGTCGGCAAGAAGGAAGACAAGCTCGGCATTCGTGCATCGAGCACCACCGAGCTTCTGCTCGACGATTGCGAGGTTCCAGCGGATAACGTGCTTGGCCCCGTCGGCCAGGGCTACAAGATCGCAATCAACACCTTGAATGGCGGACGCGTGGGAATCGGCGCGCAGATGATCGGCGTCGCGCAAGGTGCGCTCAACGCCACGATCAAGTACCTCAACGAACGCAAGCAATTCGGGAAGCCGCTCGCCGACTTCCAGGCGGTTCAGTTCCAGGTGGCGCAGGCGGCGACGGACATCGAAGCCGCGCGACTCATGGTCTACAACGCAGCGCGCCTCAAGGACGCTGGCAAGGACATCGCCCGCGAAGGCGCGATGGCGAAGCTCTTCTCCTCGCAGGTCTGTGAGCGCGTCACGTCGCTTTGCGTCGAGCTGTTCGGTGGCTACGGCTACACTAAAGACTATCCCGTCGAGAAGTTCTACCGCGATGCGAAGATCGGGACCATCTACGAGGGGACTTCCAACATGCAGCTGCAGACCATCGCCAAGGCAATACTTAAGTAGGCTAAGGTCGGGTAGTCCCGCGCAGTATTCCTTCCCTCACCCTGCGCGCCTTCGCTGAAGCGCGTGCGTCTTCAACCAGCCGTGATTCCACCCTCGACGCGAAGTGCAGCCGCGCCTCGAGCGTTTGCTCGCGCCCATTTCGGCGCACCAGGATCGGGAGCGGTGATCCTTCGGGCGAGCGCGCGTACTTTGTCCGGAACTTGAGCGACCACGTTGGATCCGTGGCGCTGATTCCGCCCACTGCCAAGAGGAGATCTCCAGGCTGAACACCAGCGGCCTCGGCCGCGCTGCCCGGTACAATCTCGGTGACGTGGACCCCGCTCGAATCCTGCACGGTTCCGATCCCGACCCGTGGCTCGTTGAGCGTGTCGCGGGCGAGACGCATGCCGGCGAGCGGCAGTACCGCATCCCAGGGATACGGCTCACGGCCATCTATGTAGCGCGCATAGAAATCCGTGAACAATTTGCCGTTGGCGGCCCTGCCCACCGCGCTCCACCACTCATCCGACGTAAATCCGCGGTTGTTCTTGTACGCGGCGTTGTACAGCTCTCGCATCACGTCGTCGAGCGAGCGGCGGTTGTCGGACGCATCGCGAATGATGATGTCGAGCAGCAACCCGGCGAGCGATCCCTTTGGATAGTAAACGTACTCCGTGCCGTCGCGCGGATGGATCCACGTCGACAGCGATGCGTCTTCGAGCGCCGTCGGGGGAAGGTCGGCGACCTCCGAGATCTTCTCACCCGTTGCCGCATAGAATCCCGCCGCGTCAATGACTCCGCCGCGCACCTCGGCGAGATCGGCGTAGTAGTCGGTGATGCCTTCGCTGATCCACAACAGCGACGTCGGTTGCTCCTGATCGTACTTGTATGGCCAGAGATCGCCGGGCCTCAGCCGTTTCACGTTCCACGCGTGAAAGATCTCGTGCGCGTACAGCGACGGCATCACCGGAGAGCCGAGCATTCCCGGGCCAATCACGTCGACATGGGAATTCTGGTGCTCGAGCCCGGACCCCCCTCCGTACGCAGGGTCGGCGATCTGCAGGACGCTGTACGTGTTCCACGGCACCTCGCCGAAGACTTTTACTTCCGCCGGTATCACACGCTTGAGCGCTTCCCAGACGGCGATGCGAGCGCCGCCGGCGACGCTTCCAGCCGGATAGGTTGCGAATCGCACCCAGCTTCCCGATATCTGCGCGCTGTCGAGATCGAACTGCCCGACGAAGAAGGGCATGTCGACCAGGTCGTGGTAATTCGACGCGGCAAATGTGCGCGCTCCCGTCGACCTCATGCCCGTCGCGATCTTCCAGCCTGTCTCGGTGTTGACGCTGACGGAGGCCGGGAAATCGAATCCCCGTCCCTCGGGATAGAGGAACAGATTCGTCCCATTGAAAAGCAGAAAATCTGGACGTGACCAGCTGGCTGCATTGTCCAGACTGTCCGCCTGATAATCGAACCTGACCGACACCTCGCCCGCGCCGCGCGGGCGAACGCGCCAGGTGTCCGGATCGAGCTTGTCCCAGGCGAGCGAGTTGCCACCTTCTTCCGCCAAAAAGCTCGAGACATTGCGGGCGAAGTTCGAGATCTCGTACGCGCCGGGCGTCCACGACGGCAGCGAAAGAATGACCGCCGCATCTCCTCCGACTGTGAAGGTCATCACGGGCGACACCACCCGACGCTCGGCGTTGGCTCGGGTGAATGTCACCTCATAGCGGATGTCCGTGATTGGTGCGGAAGTCGCAATGGTCTGCGCAACGGCAGCGTGCGACCCGGCCGAAACTGCCACCAGCAGAAGGATCTTTGATTTCATTGAAGCCGAGATGGGGACTCCCACGCCGAACCCCGACTTGCAAGAGTCGTTCGCGCGCGCTGGGGGCGCCGCAGGGCCGGTGCTATATTCGAACGTTTCTCATCAACCTTCACAGAACCTGATGATCTCTCCCGAGTCTCTCTCTTTCCTGAAGAAGCTCCTCGATACTCCGGGTCCATCCGGATTCGAGGCCGCCCCGGCAAAAGTCTGGCGCGAACACGCCGGTGGGTTTGCGAAAGTCTCGGGCGATGTCGCCGGCAACAGCCTGGCCGAGGTGAACGGTGGCGGCAAGCCAACCGTGATGCTGGCCGGACACATCGACGAGATCGGTGTCATCATCAACTACGTCGACGATCAGGGATTCGCCTATATCCAGCCGATCGGGGGCTGGGATCCGCAGGTATTGATCGGCCAACGGCTTCGGTTTGCCGGCCGCAAGGGAGAGGTGTTCGGCGTGGTGGGAAAGAAGCCGATCCATCTCATCAAGCAGGAAGAGCGCGAAAAGGCCGCCAAGTTCGTCGACATCTGGGTGGACCTGGGCTTCAAGACGAAGAAGGAAGCGGAAGAGAAGATTTCCGTCGGAGACGCCGGCGTCATCGACTCGCGCACCATGGAGTTCCCGAACGGCCGAATCGTCTCTCGCTCGATCGATGATCGGATCGGTGCTTTCGTGGTCCTCGAGGCTTTGCGTAGATACGCGGACAAGCCCGGCGCGGCTAAAGTCGTCGCTGTCGCCACAACTCAGGAGGAAATCGGCTACCGCGGCGGAGGAGCCGGCATCTGCGCAACGTGCATCGGACCCCAAATGGCGATCGTGGTCGACGTGACGTTCGCGATCGATCATCCGGGCGTCGAGAAGAAGGAGTACGGTGACGCAGCCATCGACGGTGGTCCGGTGCTCACACGCGGCTCGATCATTTCCCCCGTTGTATTCAATCTTCTGCGCAAGACCGCCGAAGACAGGAAGATTCCGTTCGCGCTCCACGCGGCGGGCCGCGAAACGAGCACCGATGCGGACGCGATCCACATCGCGCGCGAGGGTGTCGCCACTGCGCTGGTCTCCGTCCCCAATCGCTACATGCACTCGCCCAACGAGATGGTGAGCATCCAGGACCTCGACCACGCGGCGGAGCTGATCGCCGAGACCTGCCGCTCCGTCACGAGCAAGACGGACTTCACCGCACGCTAATAAGAAGGTCCGCGCCGACCTGATCCCCTGATCCCCCCGCGAGCTACCGATGCCAAAGCCGATACCTGCTCCGCGGGAGCAAGGATACACGACCAACACCGAGGTTCCGCTCTATTGGGCGAAGTACGGCCGGACCGGCAGCCCGTTGGAAGCTGGTCCTCCCAAGCTGCTCGTACTCCATGGTGGGCCGGGGGCAGACCACCGTTACATGCTGCCGCAGATGCTGCACCTGGGAGAGCGGTACGACCTGCTCTTTTACGATCAGCGTGGCGGCGGACTGTCGAAGTCGGACGCGCGCATCCCGATCACCTCGCAGACGCACGTCGAGGATCTGGCTGCCGTGGTGACGGAGTTCTCACTCGAGCCGCTCTCGATCGTCGGGTATTCGTGGGGCGCGATGCTGGCCCTTCTTTACGCGATCGAGCAGAGGAGAAACCCCCATTATGTCGCTCCTGATCGCCTCGCGCTCATCCATCCGGCGCCTTTGACACGCGAATACAGGCGGCAGTTCGAGGAAGAGTTCAATCGCCGGCAGCAGAGTCCGGAGATCCAGAAGATGCGCGACGAGCTCGCCGCATCGGGGCTAAAAGAGAAAGATCCGGCCGCCTACCGGCAGCGCGCCTTCGAGCTTGGTGTCGCGGGTTATTTTTGGGATCCACGCAAAGCCAGGGATCTCACCCCCTTCAGAGTGGTCGCTCGGGTGCAGCAATCCGTATGGGAAAGCCTGGGCGATTTCGACCTCATCCGGGACCTGAATGGGATGAACATCCCGTCGATAATCATTCATGGACGTGACGATCCGATTCCATTAGCGTCTTCCGTAGACGCGGCACGTGCTCTCGGAACCAATCTCGTGGTTCTGGACGAGTGCGGGCATGTGCCGTACGTTGAACAGCCCACAGGTCTCTTTGCGGCACTCGACCCATTCCTGAATGAAGCCAATCCGCCCGAACGAAGCTGAAACTCGGCTATGACATCAGACTCCGGCGTCACACAGCACGCGATCAGCTCGATAACAGTCGACGGCAAGGAATACAGGGTCGCGCTTCGTCTCGCCTATGACGGCGTGGAATACATCGGCAGGTTGTGGTTCAGCGATCCCAACAGCGATCAGATGGGCATTCCCGATCACGGCGCGGTACCAGGGCGCACGATCGCTGAGGCAGTCGAAGTAGCCAGGAAGCTCACTCCGCAGGATCTCGAGAGGCGCTGCCACCGCGCGCTCGCCGACAAGAGGCGCTATATCCGGCTTCGTCGCGCCACCGAGGAGATCATCACCAAGATCAAGTACATGAATCGGGTTGCGGTGACGATGCGCCATGGAATGCTCGACAGCGAAGGCGCCAGCCAGGAGCTCGAGCTTATCCAGAAGCAGATCGAAGAGATCGTGAAGACCCTACCGTTCCACGCGGGAATAGAAGAGGGCGCGTAGTTTAGCGCCGTTTGCTGCCCTCCTATATTGAGGGCATGGACTCCCGCACGGCCGCGCACGTTCTCTCCCAGATCGGCGCGCTTCTCAACGTAGAAGGCGAGCAGAAATTCAAGGCGAGGGCCTACGCTGGAGCCGCGAGATCGCTCATCGCGCTCGACACCGATGATCTTGCTCCGCTGCTGCGCTCGGGCGAGCTGGCAGACACGCCAGGGATAGGGCCCGCGACGCTGTCGGTTGTCCGCGAGCTCGTCGAGACGGGCGAATCGTCGTACCTCAATCAGCTGCGTGAAGGGATTCCGGCGGGATTGCTGGATCTGCTTCGGGTTCCCGGACTCAACACCGCCAAAGTTCAGCTCATTCACGACACCCTGGGCGTAGAGACCCTGGAGGATCTCGAGCGCGTGGCGCAGAATGGCGAGCTCGCCAAGCTCCCCAAATTCGGCCAGAAGACAGCGGAAAAGATCCTGAGAGGGATCGAAATCCTCCGGCGCAACTCGCACCTGCGGCGCTTTCCGGCGGCGGCGGTCGAAGCCCACCTCCTTCTGGCGAACGTCGTGAAGCACCCGGACGTCGTGAACGCCGAGGTGGCGGGATCGATCCGCAGGCACAATGAGGTGGTCGCGGACATCGACATCGTCGCCGAATGCTCGGTGGATCCGGCCAGAGTGGCGGCATCATATGCGCGATCGCCAGGAGTGAGCGAGAGCAACACCGGCGCGGACCCGGCCTCAGTTCACATTCGATTCGTGGATGGGACGCACCTCGACATGCACTGCGTCACGAAGGCCGATTACCCGGTGGCGTTGTGGCGCGCGACCGGAAGCGCGGCACACGTGGAGGAGATGAACGTTCTGGCGCGAAACAAGGGCTTCGAGATCGCCGGCAATTCGTTGATCGGAAAGTCAGGCGACAGCATTAGCGTGAAGGACGAAGCCGCGTTTTTCGGTGCGCTGGGCCTCGAACCCATTCCTCCGGAAATGCGGGAGGGGATGGGAGAGATCGAGGCCGCGGCGAGGCGCGAGCTGCCGAATCTGGTGACCTACGACGACCTTCGCGGCGTGCTCCACTGCCACTCCGATTACTCAGATGGGACAGCGACGATCGAGGAGATGGCGAACGCCGCCAGGGAGCGCGGATGGGATTACATTGGAATCTCCGACCACTCGGAGTCCGCGTTCTACGCCGGCGGACTCAAGCGCGACAAGCTCCTTAGGCAACACGAAGAGATCGACCGTCTGAACACTCGGATGAAGGGATTCCGCATCCTCAAGGGAATCGAAGCCGACATCCTGGCCGACGGCCGGCTCGATTACGACGCCGCTGTCCTGGATTCGTGCGACTACGTGATCGGCTCGATTCATTCGCGGTTCAGCATGGATGGCGAGGCAATGACGAAGCGAGTGCTGGCGGCCCTCGACGATCCACACCTCACGATACTCGCTCATCCTACCGGTCGACTGCTTCTCTCGCGCGAGCCTTATGCCCTCGATGTCGAAGCCGTTCTCGAGAAAGCCGCGCAGGTCGGGGTGGTCGTCGAGCTCAACGCGGATCCACACCGGCTCGATCTCGACTGGCGGTATTGCCGTCAGGCCAAGGAGCTGGGTGTATTGATCGAGATCGGACCCGACGCCCATTCGACGGCCGCGCTCGACAACGTCCACTTCGGGATCGGAATGGCGAGAAAGGCGTGGTTGGAGGCGGGCGAGATTCTCAACACCCGCAGCGCCGATGACGTTGTTGGGTTGGCGCGGAAGAGGCGCGGCATATGAGAAAGAAGGCACGTGCGACCGAGGTTTTCGTGCGCCTCAAGCGAGCTTACCCGGACGCACACTGTGAGCTCGATCACGAAACGCCGCTTCAGCTGCTGATGGCGACGATCCTGAGCGCACAATGCACCGACAAGCGCGTCAACATGGTTACACCGTCACTCTTCAAGCGATTTCCAACGGCGCAGGCGTTGGCCGACGCCCGGCAGGAAGAGCTGGAGGAGATGATCAAGAGCACAGGGTTTTTCCGCAACAAAGCGAAGAGCCTGATCGGACTCGGCAAAGCGCTGGTCGAGCGCCATGGCGGTGCAGTTCCGGACTCGATGGAGACTCTAGTCAGACTCCCGGGTGTCGGTCGCAAGACCGCCAACGTGATTCTCGGGAACGCGTTCAGTAAAAACGAAGGCGTGGTCGTCGATACACACGTTGGGAGACTGAGCCTCCGACTCGGGCTCACTCGCGAGACGGATCCCGTGAAGGTGGAGCGGGAGCTGATGCCGCTCGTCCCTCGGGAAGATTGGACGATGCTGGCGCACGTGCTGGTCTTTCACGGCCGGAGAATCTGCTACGCTCGAACGCCCAAGTGCGAAGTCTGCGTGCTCAGTGAGATCTGCCCGTCGAGCACGGTTTAATGTTATCATTCAGCGCGAAATTTCCCTTCACACGACCATGACAAAATTCGCAACGATCGAGACCAACAAAGGCACAATGAAGGCCGAGCTTTACGAGAAGGATGCGCCCAAGACGGTCGCGAACTTCGAGAGGCTCGCCAACTCCGGGTTCTACGACGGGACGAAATTCCACCGCGTCATCAAGGATTTCATGGTGCAGGGCGGCGACCCATACTCGAAGGGCGGTGAGCACGCGAAGGGTCCGGTTGGAACCGGCGGGCCGGGTTACAAGATCGACTGCGAGACGCAGGGAAATCCCCGCAAGCACGATGTCGGTGCGCTGTCGATGGCGCACGCCGGAAAGAACACTGGCGGCAGCCAGTTCTTCATCGTGCTAAATGAGCAGAACACCAAGCACCTGAACGGAGTGCACACCGTCTTCGGAAAAGTCATCCAGGGAATCGACGTGGTTCCAAAGATCAGTCAGAACGACACCGTGACGAAGGCCAGGGTCTCGAGCGAGCCGGGAGCGAAGTGATGGCCACGAAAAAGAAGACCGACCTCAGCGCCGCCCTCACCGGACTCATCCTCGGCGCCGTCACGCTATTCCTGCTTCTGACGTCGATCGTGATGATGACCAACGCTCACTATCGCGGCAAGGAAGCCGCAGAGGCTCCCCACCAGCAGTAGGCATCTCGTAGACTTGACTCCACAGGCAGCCCGAAGTATGTTACTGACCGGTCAGATATTACTATTGGTCAGCGATGTCCCGAGCCAAATCAGCACCACCAAAATGGCGTAGATGCCCCGAGGATCGGCCCGAGCAAATCATCAAGGCCGCCCTCGAGGTCTTCGGCGAATGTGGGCTCGCCAACGCCCGCCTCCAGGACATCGCAGAGCGTGCCGGCGTCTCCAAAGGCACGATTTACCTGTACTTCCCCAACAAGGAAGAGCTTTTCCGCGAGATGATCCGCCAGACGGCCGTAGCCGCCATTGAAAGAGCGGAGCGGGCCGAGACTCACGGCACCCCCACGAGCCAGCTTCTGGCCTTCATGAAAGGCTACTGGGCATTCGTTCGCTCGCCGGTCTTCATCACCATCTACCGACTCGTCCTCGCCGAGCTGCACCAGTTCCCCGACCTGGCAAAGTTCTACGCCGTCGAGGTGGTGGCTCGCGGCCAGAAGCTTCTCAGCGGAATCATCCAAAGAGGGATCGACGCCGGAGAATTCCGCGACATCGATCCGATGGTCGCTGCCCGCATGCTCGTCGCTCTCACCGTCATGAACGGAATCTGGCGCGATGAGCACACCGGTGTCCCGCTCCTCGCCCACAAGACTGACGAGGAAGTTTTCAACGAGCTGGCGCAGTTCTATCTCTACTCCATCGCCCCGTCCGAAGGCGCATTCGCTCAAGCCGATGGAGCCCCATCGGAAGCGGTCTCGTTTCTACCATTCAACAATGACTGAAATCTTTTCCAGCGCCCGTCTCGCCTTTCTTGGCGCCGTCGCGTGCATCGCCGTTGCGTCGGCGCCTGCCGGTGCGCAGCAGACGCCCGTGATCTCCCTCACCTTGGGCGATGCGGCCCGCCTCGCCGCGCGCCAGAGTGCGCTGGCCCAGGGCGCCCGCCTCCGCGCCGATGAGGCTGATGCACGAGTGCGCCAGCGCAAGGCGGATCTGCTCCCGACCGTGAGCAGCTACGTCCAGGAAGCGGGTCGCACCTTCAACACTTCGACGCTGGGCATCGACTTCCCGGCTCCGCCCGGGCAGCCGCCCCTGTTCGATCCGAAGGGACAGGTTGAGGGTCCCGTCAACACTCTCGACGTGCGCGGCAGGGTGCAGCAGAACCTGCTCGACTTTGGCGCGCTCGGACGCGTCCGCTCGGCCCGGGCCGCGGCGCGCTCCTCGGACGCAGATGCGGATGCCATCGCCGAACAGGCAGCGACTATCGCGACCAATGCTTACGTCAGAGCGATGCGCGCCGACGCAGATTTCTACGCCCGCCGGGCGGATACACTTCTCGCGACTGAGCTTCTGGGGATCGCGCGGGCGCAGCTGCAGGCAGGGACCGGCGTCGCACTCGACGTCACCCGCGCACAGTCGCAGCTGGCCTCGACGCGTGCCAGCCTCATCGGCTCACGCACCGCTCGCGACCACGCCCATCTCGATCTGTTGCGCGCTCTCGCGCTTCCAGTTGGGACGGACCTGATTCTCGCGGATTCGCTGTCCAACACTATCGGAGCAGACGTCGTTCCCGACGAGCAAACGCTCGTCGCCACTGCCCTTCACAACCGCCCCGACATTGTCGCCGAGGAACAGCGCGTCCGCGCGGCCCAACAGGGATTGTCGGCCATCAAGGCCGAGCGGCTTCCCACGCTTGGTCTCGTGGCCGACGACGGCGTCATAGGGAAAAACGGTGCGAAAATGCTCAACACCTACACCTGGGGATTGCAGGTAACGCTGCCGATTTTCGACGGCTTCAAGCGCGAGGCGCGCGTCCAGGAGCAGCAATCGGTGGTGAAGGAAGCGCAGATCCGCCAGCACGACCTGGAGCAGCAGGCGCAGGCCGACGTTCGGGGTGCATTGCTCGATCTCGCTGGTGCACGCGAGCAGCTCGACGCGGCGCGGGAACGGCTTCGCTTCGCGGAGCAGGAAGTATCCCAGGCACGCGAGCGTTTCAACGCCGGGGTGGCTGGAAACGCAGATGTAGTGAACGCATCGCTCTCGTTGACCGCCTCGCGCACGCTCGTGAACGACGCGGAGACAGCCTACCAGCTGGCTCGCGTATCGCTCGCACGTGCAACCGGCAGCGTTACGACACTCAGATAACCCGGCAACGCACTTCATTACCTTCCTCGAACTAACAGCGATACAGGAACGACTATGGCAACCGCACTCGAAACCGACGCCTCTCCGCCGACCTCTTCTCCTACCAACGGTGCCTCGCGCAACGAGAGAACGGCCAGGGCAGAACCAGATAAGCCTTCGACGAGAAAGAAGATCATTCTTCCCATCGTTGGGGTGCTCGCGCTGATTCTCTTGTTCTGGGCTTTCCAGAAATGGAGCTACGGCCGCACGCACCAGTCGACGGACAACGCCCAGGTTGACGGGCATATCGTGCCGGTGCTCGCCAAGGTCGGCGGCTACGTGAACACCGTCACCGTCAGCGAGAACGACAGCGTCAAGGCGGGACAGCTGCTGGTCCAGCTCGATGATGATGACTACCGCGTTCGCCTGCAGCAGGCCCAGGCGGATCTCGCGGCAGCCGAAGCAACAGGCGGCGGCGGCGGATTCTCTGGTCAGGCGCAGTCGCAGGTTCAAAGCGCCGCCGGTCAGCGCGCCGCACTCGACGCTCAGATCGGCGCCGCCCGCGCCAACGCGAACAAAGCCGATCTCGACCTCGCCCGGGCGCGCGAGCTCGCCGACAAGCAGATCATTTCCAAACAGCAGCTTGACGCCGCGCAGGCCATGGCGGCGGTCGCGCACGCGAACCTTCTGGCAGCCGAGCGTCAGGCTGCGGCAGCGGGCGGGACAGTAAATACCGCCGAGGCCGGCGTCCGCGTCGCCAACGCTCGCACCATGGCAGCTCGTGCGAACGCGGCCAACGCCCAGCTTCAGCTCGATTACACCCGCATCACGGCCCCCGCATCCGGCGAGGTGTCGAGAAAGCAGGTGGAAGTCGGACAGCTGGTGGCGCCCGGTCAGCCGCTCATGAGCATCGTGGCCGATACGGGAGTCTGGGTGACAGCGAACTTCAAGGAAACGCAGCTCGCGAAAATCCGGCCGGGACAGCCGGTCGAGTTCGAGATCGATGCCTACGGTGGCTGCGTCGGCGAGGGAAAGGTCGCCAGCGTGAGCGGAGCCACAGGAGCAAAGTTCGCGCTCCTGCCGCCTGACAACGCCACCGGCAACTTCACCAAGGTCGTGCAGCGGGTCCCCGTGCGCATCGCGGTGACAAAGCCGTGCGCTGGAAATCACCCATTGCGACCAGGACTCTCAGCGGTCGTCCACGTCGACACGTCGAACCGGTGAGCACGGCCGTACTTCGTTCCTCCGGAGCAGCTGCCTCGGAGGATCGGTACGCCCACAAGTACATCATCGCCGCCACGGTCACGATGGCGGCGATGCTGGAGCTGATCGACACCTCGATCGTCAACGTCGCGATCCCGCACATGATGGGGAATCTGGGCGCGACGCTCGATGAGATAGCCTGGGTCTCGACGGCCTACATCATCGCCAACGTCATCGTCATCCCGATGTCGGGCTGGCTGTCGGCGTACTTCGGTAGAAAGCGCTACTTCACCGGTTCGATTCTCCTCTTCACAGTCGCGTCCTTCTTCTGCGGCTCGTCGCACTCGCTGCTCGGACTCATCTTCTGGCGGGTGATCCAGGGAATCGGCGGCGGTGCCCTCTTGTCGACTGCCCAGGCCACTCTTTATGAGTCATTCCCGCCCGAAGAAGCGGGAACCGGAATGGCGATCTTCGGCGTCGGCGTGATGGTCGGCCCGACGCTCGGTCCGACCCTCGGCGGATGGATCACCGACAACTATTCCTGGCCGTGGATCTTCTACATCAACGTGCCCCTCGGCATCATCGCGGCGATCCTGACCGTCACCTACGTCCACGACGCCGCGCACCAGGAGCGCGCCGACAAGATCGACTATCTCGGAATCATTCTCCTCACGCTCTGCGTCGGCTCATTGCAGTGGATGCTGGAGCGGGGTGAGCGATACGACTGGTGGGATTCGCGCTTTGTGACGATGCTCGGCTTGACGGCCCTCTTCTCGGGAATCGCGCTGATATGGCACGAGCTGACGACCGACGAGCCGGTGATCAATTTCCGCATTCTGAAGAGCAGGCAGCTGTCTGCGGGCGTAGCGTTTGGATTGTTGCTCGGCTTCGCGCTCTACGGCTCCGTGTTCATTCTCCCCGTCTTCCTGCAGCAGCTGCTGCAGATGACGGCGTGGCAGACCGGAAAGATCATCCTGCCGGGAGCCATCGCCTCGGCGGTGACCATGGCGGTCGTCGGCAGAAACGCGATGCGCCTCGATGCGCGTTACACTGTGATCGTCGGCGCGTTTCTCTTCTTCTGGTCGATGCTCAAGATGTCGCATCTCACGTCCGCGAGCGGGCAATTCGATCTGTTCTGGCCGCTCATCCTTCGCGGCGTGGCGCTCGGTCTCATCTTCGTTCCTCTCACCAACGCGACGATGGCGGATCTGAAGGTCCAGGATCTCGCGCAAGGCACGGGGATGTTCAATCTGATGCGGCAGCTCGGTGGCTCGCTCGGAATCGCGGTGATGGCAACCCTGCTCGCACACTTCATGTCGGTCGAGAAATCGATGCTGGTGGAGCACGTGGGCGCCAACGATCCGGAGACTTTGAGCCGGCTCTCGCTGTTGACGCGCGGGCTGATTTCGCGCGGAATGAACCCGATGACGGCACAGCAACAGGCGCTGGCGATCCTCGACCGGCAGGTCACTGTCCAATCCAGCATGCTCGCTTTCTCAAAGATTTATCTTTACAGTGGACTCGTGCTCATAGGGGCGCTGCCCCTGCTCCTGTTGTTCAGAACGGGCCGTGCCCGCGGATCCATGGGGCCGGTCCATTAAGCCCCTCAACGGTTGACCCCACCTACACGTATTTCTGATGAGGAGCGAGAACTCGTAAGTCTGGCCCGGAAGGGGGATGAGCGGGGTTTCGCCGGGCTCGTGCGTCTGCACCAGCGGCGGGCGTATATGGTGGCACGTTCGATCGTCAACACGCATGAGGACGCCGAGGATGCGGTGCAGGAGGGATTCCTGCGCGCCTACCAGGCCCTCGACCGGTTCGATCCGGGGCAGACTTTCGCCGCGTGGCTCAACCGAATCGTCGCCAACGCGGCGCTCGATCTGGCCCGCCGGCGGAAGGTACGAAACGCGGAGCAGCTCTCCGACACGATTCCGGATGCGTTTCGCGATCCGGCGGAGGGGGGTGAGCTGAGGGAGAGGCTCGAGGCCGCGCTCGCCCAACTCCCGGATCGTGCGCGGTCGGTGATTGTGCTGCATGATGTGGAGGGCTTTACGCACGCGGAGATCGGTGAGATGCTTGGCATACCGGGCGGAACGGCTCGCTCGGATCTTCACCACGCGCGGCAGCGCTTGCGCGGATTGCTGAAAAACCTGAAGGGATAAGGAGTCTGGAGATGGAAAATCGTACCGATTTGCGGCCTGATGACGAAGGCGATGCGCAGCTCGCGGGACTTCTCCGCGAGGTCTACGCACCGCCCGCCGAAGGCGCGTATTGGGACGGCCTCGAGGCTCGCATCATAGCGAAGATCGCGGAGCACCGTTCCTCGCTGATTCCCGTCAACTGGTGGACGGACCTCGCGACCTGGATGGCGCCTGGAATGGCTGCCGCCGCGCTGCTTTTCGTCGCCGCCGGAATGCTGTGGTCCCGGGAGAAGGATGAGGACATGCGCTCGACTTATGAGGCAGCTGTAACCGAATCCGTTGCATCCGATATGCTGCCTGGCGCGGTCCAGCTCGTAACGGCTCCGCATGATGGCTCGTCGCAGCGCGAAGCGACGTTCCGATACGTCTTGTCACACTGAGGATTCAGATGGATCGCTCCAAAGGTTATGCGTTGATGTTTCTGCTGGGCGCTTTTATCACCGGCGGCGCGCTCGGCTTTACTGCCGACCGCGTGATTGGTGCCGGCCACAACCGGGAAATGCGCGGTGCGCGTGGCTACAGACAGAAGATGGCGCGGGAGCTCGATCTCACGCCTGCGCAGCAGGCGTCAGTCGATTCGCTGATCGAGCAGAAGCACCGCCAGATTGTCGCGCTCTACAAGCCGGTGAGGCCGCAGCTCGATTCCCTTGCGTTGGTCGCTCGCGTCGTAAGCGACAGCACGCATGCGCAGATCAAGAGATTGCTGAATCCGGATCAGCAGGCAAAGCTGGACCGGATGCGTGCTGGTGCGCGTAAGGACCTGGCTGATCGTCGCGGCGGAGATACTAGCGACCGGCCTCCGGGACCGCCGCCGTTCTAGCACGAGGCTCAACGCAACAAAAAGGCGCCGGTGCTATGCACCGGCGCCTTTTTTAGTTGGTTGATCTAGATGTTGTCGGGATCGAGCTTTCTCTCGCCCTTTCCGAAGTTCTTCTGGATCTTGCCCTCGAGCTCTTCTTTGCGGCCCTTGATGTGCTCGCTGTCGTCGTCGATGGCATCTCCAAGGTCACCACGGACCTGGCCTTTCATCTCTTTGGCGGTCCCTTTGACCTGATTCTCGAGACCCCTTTCGTTTAGATCCTTCATTTGGCCCCTCCTATGTGGATTCAATTCGTTATGCGTTGCAGCGTCACAAATGCAAGCGATATGCCCGTGCCTACGTCTGTTTTTTACAAGGTGGGTACCTACCTTGCAAAGCCCCGTTCGCTTGCGGAAATTCCGACCTCAGCCACCAGCTGTACGGTAGCGTGAACAACCTCCATAGGTCGCGCAAATCAGTACTCACGTAGAAGCCCACCCGAGCGGCCGCCGTCTCGCAAAACTCACTCTACTCGCGCTCGGCGTCGTCTACGGCGACATCGGGACAAGCCCTTTATACGCGCTGCGGGAATGCTTCAAGCCGGAGCACGGGCTCGCGCCACTTCCCGCGAACGTTTACGGCGTCTTATCGCTCATAGTCTGGTCGCTGATCATCATCGTCGGCGTCAAGTACATCATCTTCATCATGCGAGCGGACAACAACGGCGAGGGCGGAATTCTCGCGTTGCTGGCGCTTATTCTTCAGCGGCAGCGACGCGACGAGGATACTCTTCGCCGAAAAATCATCATCGCATTGGGATTAATCGGGGCGGCGCTGCTCTACGGCGATGGTGTGATCACCCCCGCTATCTCGGTGTTGAGCGCAGTCGAAGGCCTGGAAGTCGTAGCTCCGCAATCTCAACATCTCGTCATCCCTCTCACCGTCGGGATACTCGCGGGGCTTTTCTTTTTCCAGCGACACGGCACTGCTAAGGTCGGCCGCATATTCGGGCCGGTGATGGTTGTGTGGTTCGGAACAATTGGGGCCCTCGGTTTACGCGAGATTTTGGAGGCGCCACAGGTTTTGGCAGCTGCAAACCCATGGTATGGGTTGAGTTTTTTCCTCCAGCACGGTCACGCAGGTTTCGTCCTTCTTGGTGCTGTCGTGCTGGCTGTCACCGGAGCTGAGGCACTCTACGCCGACATGGGGCATTTTGGCAAGCGGCCCATCCGTCTCGCGTGGTTCCTTCTGGTGTTGCCGGCGCTGCTCGCAAACTACTTCGGACAGGGCGCGCTAATCCTCAGGGACCCGGCGAGCGCGATCAATCCGTTTTATCTGCTGGCGCCCAGTGCGCTGCAGTATCCGCTGATTGCTCTGGCGACAATTGCAGCCATCATCGCGTCCCAGGCTCTCATCTCTGGCGCATTCTCGCTGACGCAGCAGTCGGTGCAGCTTGGCTATAGCCCGCGAGTGCAGATCATCCACACCTCACATCAGGAAACAGGGCAGATTTTCGTCCCCGAGATAAACCGCATCCTTGGAGTCGGGTGCATCCTGGTCGTACTCGCGTTCCGATCTTCGAGCGCGCTCGCAGCGGCGTACGGAGTCGCTGTAACGGGAACCATGGCCATCACCACGATTCTCTTTTATGTGCTTGCACGGTCGCGCTGGCAGTGGAGCGTGTGGCGCGCTGGCGTCCTCACCGCATTTTTCCTGATCATCGATCTCGCGTTCTTCTCCGCCAACATGCTCAAGGTGGCACAAGGCGGTTGGGTGCCGCTCGCCATCGCGCTGGGGATTTTTACGCTGATGACCACTTGGCAGCGTGGACGGCTGATCGTGCGCAGCCTGCTCGTCGATGCATCCATCCCGCTCGATGCGCTCCTCAAGGACCTGGGCGACGAGAATCCCGACAAGAGGTTCAAGCCTGTGCGCGTGCCCGGCACGGCTGTCTTTCTGACATCAGAGTCAAAGGATGCCCCGCTCGTGCTGCTCCATCATCTCAAACACAACAAAGTCCTGCACGAGAACGTGATACTACTCTCGATCCTGGTGGCTCAGGTTCCTGAGGTTCCAATTGCCGAGCGAGTTCAGGTAACCAGCTTCCCTCACAGATTCAGCCGCGTCAAGGCAAAGTACGGCTTCATGCAAACCCCGAACGTCCCCGAAATTCTCGCCCTTGCCGCCGAGCACGGGATCTTCGCCAAAGCGACGGAGACCACCTACTACCTCGGTCGCGAAAACCTGATCCCCACCGGGACCAAGCCGCTCGCCAGGTGGAGAAAGAAGCTCTACATATTCATGCAGCGGAATGCGAGGCCGGCCACCGAGTTTTTTGGGATCCCTCCCAATCGGGTCGTCGAGTTGGGCGCACAGATGGAGTTCTAGAAAGCGTCGATGATGCCGCGAAGAAAGACGCCCTTCGCCCGCTCAACCATCCCCCCGCCTACGCAGTTTTTCTATCTCCCGCCGATCCTTTTTGGTCGGACGTCCCGGCAAGTATCCGGATGCGGACTGAGCCGCCTTCATCTGGAGTTGGAGCGCCTCCCGAGCCTTTCGCCCCTCGGCGTCCTCTTCGTACAACTTCGTCGCCACCGACGCTGGACCACGGCGCTCCGACACCGCCCGTACGGTGATCAGATACTGGTAAGGGCCGAGTCGAATGCGCACTGAGTCTCCTGCCTGCAATTGCTTCGCGCGCTTTGCGCGCTCTCCATTGACTTCGACTTTCCCGCTCTCGATGGCGTCGGCGGCGAGCGCGCGCGTCTTGAAGAAACGCGCGGCCCAGAGCCACTTGTCCAGGCGGACGCGGATTGTCTCCTCGGAATTCATCCGTTGACCGTCTCGTCGAGAGGGGAAAGGGTTCGGCGTTGCCCTTCTTGAGGGTTCGGAGTCCTGAAGATAAGGAAGATTTTCCCCCTGCGGCGAGCCTCCGTGATAGACAACGACTGGTCGACCAAACTCAAGAACATCGAACGGGAGTTCGACGGACTCCCGCCCGAGCCTTCGCCTGCGTTCAAGAAAATGCAGAGCGAGGAGGAGCGTCGCGCCCAGGAACGTGCTCAGCAGCGCGCCGCGGCGATCGGTGCCGGCGCTCGACTGATCCTCGTTTTTGCGCTGTTTGGCGCGCTCGCTGTCTGGCCGTACGCCAACCACTGTGGCGCTGGATGGTTTGGCTACGTGGGTGCCGAAGCCGTGATCGTCGCCGGCGGGCTATGGGTGGCATTCACCACCTGGCGCTATCGACTTCCGAAGATGCACGCCTTGTCGCTCGTGATCGCCCTCGTCGGCCTCGTCCTGATTGCTTCCGAAGTATTGCCACGCACCGGATACGCGAGCGTGGACCCCAGGAATCCACCGCAGCTGTGGTGCCCCGAAACCAGCACCCCGCCACCATCAACCGGTTCGGGAACCAGACTCGCGCCACCGTCAGCGGCTGAGGAAGCGAACGTCGCGTTCCCCACCAGCGATCTGGTGGGAGAACGCGTCCGTTATGCTGCCAAGTCGATGGAGAGTCGTTGGCAGGAGAGCAGCAGCGATCTGGTCAAACAACTCCGTCCGCAGCGAGCTGTTTTAGAGCGGATTGCGCATCCCGAATCGCGGTTGCCGCGAGATCCCTGATCACAGTCGGCGGTACCTCCTCGATCTCGTTCTCGATGTCGAAGAGGCCATCATCCAGATCGAGCATCAAGCCGTCGTCGAAGTCTTCTCCGACCCAGACCGGAGCTAGCTCGCCTTCCTCGCCAGCGTCGACCTTGAAGACTCTGGGTGCGCGCGTTGGCGACAGCGTCCTGTAGCGCATTGGTGCCCTAAGTTGAATCTTGTTCGGCAAATGGTTGAGCCGCTCGCGCACGAGGGGCTCGATTTGCTGGCGCAGCATCGGCATGTCCGGGCCGAACATCATCGCTCCACCGGGGCCGTTGAACTCCATCATGCTCCCCGGGCCCGGCATCCCGAAGTTGAAGCGTCCGCCCAGCTTCATGACATCGCTCGCCTTCCCGGCCGTCACCTGCACATCGCGGAAGCGGCCGGCGGAGTAGACCCGAAGGGTCACGCGACTGCCAGGCGTCAGCTTCTGCACTTCGCGGGAGAGCCGATGGGCGGCCAGACCGTTGGTATAGGAATCGTCGATGTCGCCACCAGCGGTGCGGAGATCGACTCCGTTGATCGCCGCGATGCGATCGCCTTCAATAATGCCCGCGCTCTCGGCAGGCCCTTTCGGCGTCACTGCTTCAACGAAAACGCCCAACGTGTCGCGGCGGGTTCCGGTCGTGCGGAGCTCGAGGCCAAGCGCCGCCCGCTTTGCCATCGCTGAATCCATTCGCCAAAAGATCTTGTTGCGAAAGGCAGAATCGCCCTTGGCAGACCCGCGCAGGACTTTGCATTCGACGCGTCCATCCGGGAAGTTCGTGCATGTCGAATCGGGTTTGGCGGTCGCAACCTGTGCGGCGAGCGCTGTCGCAACGGATGTTGCAGCAACCGCGGAAAGAAGCAGTAGTGCTCTCATCATTGTCTCCTCAAGGTTCTGTGACATAGGACATCGAACCTGATTCAAGGGTTGCCGGTGCAAAAGTGGACCGCTCCGGCGATATTGAGTCATGTCCACGACGCTCGAGCCCCCCACGCCGCCGCCGCATATCCGGGAGATCGACGTACACTCGTTCGAGCACCATTGGCAGGATGAGGCGGACGCGGCGTATCTCTACCGCCTGCTATCCGCCGCCGAGCCCGACCCAAACAAGAAAGACATTTACTCGAGGCTCGCGGACGTTGAAGATAGGCACGTCGTAGTCTGGAGCGACCTGCTCACCCAGCACGGCCATCCCCCTCCGAAATTCCGCCCCAGCGGTCGTGCGAGGATGCTCGCAGCTTTCGGACGCTGGTTCGGTCCCGGCTTCCTGCTGCCGATGCTACTCGAGGAAGAAGGACGCGAGGTGAAGGCCTACCTCGACATGCATCGCGAGACCCCACGCGGCGCGCCCGGTGGGTCGGAAGCGCTGACTCTTGCGCGCGAATCAGCGGAACACGCAACGACGCTGGGAGAGATCGCTGGAAAAGGCGGTGAGCCCTGGCACAAAACCAAATCGGGCGGGTTCCTCCGCAACGTCGTGTACGGATTCAACGACGGGCTCACCGCGAACTTCGGCCTGGTGGCGGGAGTGATCGGCGCGTCAACCGTGAATCAACACCAGGCGGTGGTGGTCGCGGGTATGGCTGGACTGATCGCCGACGCGCTGTCGATGGGCTCGAGCGGGTATCTCGCCAGCAAGAGCGAGCGCGAAGTCTATGAGTACGAGATCGCGATGGAGAAAACCGAAGTCGAGCTCATGCCCGAGATCGAGCGCGACGAGCTGGCGATCATTTACGAAGCGAAGGGAATGGATCGCGGCGCGGCGCACACCCTCGCGACTCAGATGATGGCCGATCCCCAGCAGATGCTGAAGGAGCAGGTCCAGGAAGAGCTCAAGATCGGCGAGTTCGCCATGTCCCCGTTTCGCGAGGGATGGGTCACGGGACTGGCAACCGCGTTCGGTGCGGCGATTCCGGTCTTCCCATTTCTCATCTGGAGTGGCACCACCGCGATCGTGATCTCGTTCACCATTGCGATGCTCTCCCACTTTCTGGTCGGTGCGGCGAGATCGGTTTTCACTGGTCGCGGGGTGTTCCGCTCCGGCTTCGACATGTTCGTGGTAGGTGTCGGCGTCGCGGCCGTCGGGTATTTCGTCGGCGGGTGGGTGGGAAGACGGATCTAGGACAGCCCTACACCTGGCTCCCGTCTCCTCGCCATCCACGCCTGGAGCAGTAACATCCCCAGACCCAGTGTGCCGGATACAATCAACACCACCTTTCCGATCACCGGTATCAGCATCACGATCAGGAGGACCAGCCCGCCGACTGCGTAGTTCACCACGACGCCATACCGGCGCGCACCTTCCCGGATGCCAAGCAGCCGCCGGCCCAGCCAAACCGCGACGGGTATGTCACCCACGAACAGGAGAATCACGTATACGACGGTGATCAGGACGGCGAGTGGCATTCCGATCACCGTGAATGCCACGAGTACGATTACAACCGGGGCCAGGCAGACCCATCCCAGGCCAACGAGCGCCGCCAGTATCGGGCGACGAGGGAGAATCTCTGCTGCCTCGGCCGTGAATCGAGGAAAAAGCGCCACGACGACCACCCCGATCAGGAGGAGCCCCAGCAACCAGAGCCAGCGCTCCAGACCCCACTCGCTCTCGACCGGAAGGGCGGTAACGGTGCCCGAGATGCGCGCGGCGGGATCGATTTTGACATTTTTGGGAGGGACTTTGTAGCGCAGGTTTCCTGCGATCTGGGCGCGCGGCCCAATGCGAAGCTCGCCACTCAAAACCTGGACGTCGCCGCCGATCACGCCATCTATCGTGACATTGCCACCGGAAGCGAGGAGCCCACCGCGCACGGTTCCCGCAATCTCAACATTCCCGCCGGTGAAATACGCATTGCGCGCAATGACTCCCGCAGAATCAAGAGTAACGTTGCCGCCCGCAACGGTCGCGTTACGATCGACGACGGCCGTGACGTGGACTTCGCCGCCAGCGGCGCGGACCGAGCCATGGACCCGTCCGCCAATCACCTGGTTACCGGCAACTGCGAGATAGTCACCACCAACTGAACCACGAGACATCAGGTCGCGACCATAGAGGATGACGTCGCCAGTGACGCTGTCCATAGGGTACGAAGGATACCCCGACCCAATTACATCATCGCCAAGCCGTTTGCCATCGCGGGACCCGGAACCGCCACACCCGATCGTTGACGCTGTCAGCACGGCGGCAAACAGAGAGATGATGAGGCGGGGATGATCGTGAAACACCATGGGTTCCTCCGCAAAGGCAACTCGACCGGGAACGCGGTAAGGCTCAATGTTGTCGCGGACCCTGGTTTTTTGCTACCATCATGGATGCCACCACGTCCCTACGTTCTCGCCGAAACCAATTGGAAGGCGGTAAAGGATACTCCGTTCGAGGTTGCGATCCTGCCATGGGGTGCGACCGAGCCGCACAACTATCATCTGCCGTACGGCACCGACAATTACGAGACGCGATCGATTGCCGAGGGCGCG
>Ga0193735_1000140_pt1 | contig 23102 bp, 20 predicted proteins | sample U1m2metaG_FD_145080 | JGI IMG/M metagenome (GOLD analysis project Ga0193735, IMG submission 145080) | Soil microbial communities from a riparian zone of the East river system, Colorado, United States - U1m2 | ecosystem: Environmental > Terrestrial > Soil > Riparian zone | place: USA: East River... | reverse complement strand
CCATCCCGTGGCGCAATCCACGGGTAAATTCATGGGATGTCTCGACTTCGCTCGACATGACAAACGTAGCTTACCAATCGTTATAGACATGGCGTTTAACTCTGCGTTCATCAAGTTGAACTCGCGCCTCTTCGTCTTTCATCGATTCAAGGAGCGCCAGGGCTTGGCGTTCGCTCATCTGTCCCTCTTTTTCTGATTCGGCTTCGGCAGCCTGCGCGTTCTTATCGGACGGGTTCTGCGATTTGTCTTGTCCTCCCGCACCTTTCACGTCGCCAGCAAGTTTTTTCTGCGGGGACTCCGATGGACTTGCAGACGGTGTCGAGTTTTCATCCTCACCTTCTCCCGGCGAGGGCGACGGCGCTTCATTTTCTCCTTCGCCCGGGCTTGGTGATTCTTCAGCTTGCCGTTGCCCAGGCGACGGTGAAGGCTGATTGGCCTGCTGATTTTCCGCGCCTGGTGACGGAGAAGGGCTCTCGCTGGGCTGTTGCTGCTGTTTCTTTTGTTGCTCGTTCTTTGCCTGGGATTGGTCGTTCTTTTCCTGTTGGTCTTTCTGGTTCCCAGACTTGGATTGGGACTGCTGATCCTGCGATTCCTTTTGATCTTTTTGCTGCTGCTGACCCTGCCCTTGCTGCTGCTGCTGTTGTTGTTGGTCCTGCTGCTGTTGCTGTTGGTCCTGCTGTTGCTGTTGCTGTTGTTGCTGGTCCTGCTGTTTCTGTTGGTTCCGCTGTTTTTGCTGATCTTTTTGCTGTTGCTGCTGATCTTGCTTGTCCTGTTGATTTTGCTTGTTCTTTTGCGGCGGGGATGGGGAAGGGGAGGGCTGTTGTTGCGATTTCTTGTTTTTTAACTCCTCGATCTTTCTTTTGACGTAATCGTAGTTGTCTTTGGCGTCCTTATTTTGCGGATCGAGCTTGAGCGTTTGCTCATAATGGTCGAGGGCATTTGTCCAATCGCTGAGCTTTTTGTCGTCGCTTTTTTCTGTTTCGCCGTGCTGATAAAGCGTGTTGCCGAGATTGTAATGGCCCTTGCTCTGTAAACCAGTATCACGCGTGAGCAGCGCCTGACTGAACGATTCGAGCGCTTTATTGTAATCTTTTAATTTGTAAGCGGCCGCGCCCGAATCGAATTGGAGCTTATCGTCAGCGGGCGATTGTGGGTGCGATTTCAATGTCTGCTGAAATTGGCTGTACGCGTCTTCGAATTTACCGTCATGGTACGCGTCAATTCCCGGAGCAGCCGCAAGCGCAACTGATGAAAGCAAAATTAGGAGAACGACAGCCGCGCCCACAGTCCTGACAGGCCCGCCTCCAACGCCATGCGCGGCAGTGCGGGCAGGCGCAGGAACGGAGCGTCGTTCGCGCGCGCGTTTCCGCTCAGGAATAAGGATCGACAACGCAAGAGCAATCAATGCCGCGCTTAGCGGCCATTCGTAGCGCTCAATCGGTTGGCGCGACAAACGCACGTCCATTTCAGCAGCCTTCATTTTTGCCAATCCTTCACTCTGGAGTTGCTGCATCGTGCGGAGCCCACTTTCCAAATGAACATAAAACCCGTCTGTGGCCTGGGCGACTTCGCGCAAACGTTTGTCGTCCAGTTTTGATTTGACCACTTGACCGGCTGAATCCTTCACAAAGGCCGTTTGCCCATCGTCACCAGTTACGGGAACAAGCGAGCCCTGTGGTGTTCCGACGCCCACCGTAAAGATGCGCACGCCCGCGTCAGCCGCTTCTTTTGCAGTTTTTACGGCATCACCGCTTAATTCTTCGCCGTCGGTAAAGATGATGAGAGCGCGATTTCCGGTTGCACTCTTGCCAAAGCTCTGTGTGGCAAGAGAGATTGCGCTGGAGATATTGGTTCCTCCTTCAGGAATCGTCTTCGTGTCCAGATCATTGATTGCCTCAACCACGGCATCGTAATCAATGGTAAGGGGGGCTTGCAAAAAGGCACGGCCCGCAAAAGCAATTAGACCGACACGGTCGCCCTGGAGTTCGTTGAGCAAATCCTGGACCGCAAGCTTGACGCGATCGAGCCGATTCGGCTGTACGTCATTGGAAAGCATGCTGCGCGATGTGTCCACGGCGATTAGCAAGTCGAGCCCTTTGCGCTTCACGTCCTGAAAGGTATAACCCCAGCGCGGCTGTGCGAGACTGACAAGCACCAGGGAAAATCCGAGCAACTGCAGTGCAAATCTCGTCATGCGCCGCGGCCGATTTACCGTTCCCGCAAGCTGCGGCAGCAAACGCGCCGAAACGAACTCCTGCAGCCGTCTTCGTCCGCGACGCTCTGCCTGCACGAAGAGCGCAATCAAGAGCGGGATCAGCAACAATCCCCAAAGCCATGCTGGTGCGCCGAAACTCATGCCATTGCTGATTGCCAATTGCCGATTGCCGATTGCTCAAAAGATCTGCAGTTGAACGTTGGGCGTTGGACGTTGGACGTTGGACGTTTGCTTCTCATGGTAATTTTTTCCATAGGGTTTGCGATAAGACGAGTTGCGCCAGCAACAGCCCGCAGCCGCTCATAAGACACAACGGGAATAGGTCGCGGTATTGTTGATACTTCTTTACGCTGACCGTGGATTTCTCGAGCTTGTCTATGTCGCCATAAATTTGTTCGAGCGATTTCGTGTCAGTCGCGCGAAAGAATTTACCGTCCGCAATTTTCGCAACTTCCCTGAGTCCGTTTTCGTTAAACTGTACGGGCTGATTTTCGTACAGGATGTTACCCAACGCATCGGTAAGTGGCCCTCTAGTAGTAAAGATCGGTGCCGGTGCAATGCCGTTGATGCCAGCTCCAATGGCATAGAAGTGAATCTTTAAAGCTTTCACTGCCTCGGCGGCAGTGTTCGGTGGAATCTTGCCGGCATTATTTTCGCCGTCGGTCAAAAGGACGAGCACCCGACTTTTTGAATGTTTATCATTTAGCCGATTGGCGGCCGCTGCCATGGCCGACCCAATAGCAGTACCGTCTTCAACGAGTCCTATCCGCACTCGATCGAGATTTTGTAAAAGCCAATCGTGATCCAGCGTCATCGGGCTCACGACATACGGACGACCGGCGAATGCAATAATGCCGATGCGGTCGTTGGGCCTTCCTTCAATAAATTTGCGTGTGACTTCGCGGATCGCATCTACCCGGGTCGCTTCTTGTCCGCCGATCGTAAAATCTTTCGTCAGCATCGACCCGGAGACATCGAGCACGAGGATGATGTCGATCCCACTGGCTTCGATTTGGGTAAGGCTCTTGCCGAGCTGCGGGCGCGCAAGCCCAACCACGAAGATCGCAAGCGAAGCCAACAGCAGTGTCCGCAGAATTTTACCTGCGCGCGCGGCGCTTTGCTTGCCGATTGCCCGAAGCCTCGTTGTGGATGAATAAGTCAGCGCGGCCGCCGGCCCGCGTTTCCCACGCAAATATGCCAGCAATGGGATCGCCAGGAGCAACAAAAGCAGCCACGGACGGGCGAACGTCAACGCGCTATTTGCCGGCCACCAATCAAACAGTTGCAAGTTGACCTCCTCTCACAAAGCGGATCGCTTCCTGTAGTAGCAATTCACTGTCCGAGGTTGTTGCTTCGTACCGTGCGAACTTGATCAAGTCGCAGCGATTCAGAAAATCTTCCAGCAACGATTTTTCGTCGGTGGAGAACGGCGACGCTTTTGCCAGTGCCGTCAGAAACTCGATCGAAGTTTGTCGCGTTGCCGGCACCCCGTACTGCTGCGTCACGTATTTTCGCAAAATGGTGGACACACGAATGCTGAATTGATACGGGCTGGTGTTTTCAATTTCGCGGCTAATTTGTTCGAGCTCTTCGAGCGCGATTTCGCGCGGCAACTTCGGCGGCATTGTCGGTTTGCGGCGTCTTGCGAACAACCACACCACGAGTCCGAGAAGCGAAAGCGCGACAAATGTGATGACAAAAACCAGCCAGGGCGCAATCAGCGAATAATCTACCGGGGGCGCAATGTCGTGGAACTCCTCGGCAGCGAGCACCAGCAACGCCGGAGTGATGGAGTGATGGAGTATTGGAGTATTGGAAGGCGAATTCATGTCATTACTCCATTACTCCATATTCGTGTACTTCCCCTCATCGAACACCAAGGCGGCGTCCGCGTTGTTTAAAGAACGAGCGGAGCGACGGCAAATAATCCTTCCCGGTTTGTAGTGTGATCGCATCAATATTATTCCGTCGAAGGGTGCGGGAAAGTTCCGCTTCGTGCCCGTCGACAACGCCTGTAAACAAAGCCCGCGTTCTTCGATCGGCTGTGTTGATCTCGACTTGTTCCCCGGTTTCGGCGTCCTCCAATGTGATGATACCAATGTTCGGCAACACTTTCTCGCGTTCGTCGTGGATTTGGATGGCGACGAAATCGTGTCGCCGTCCGCTCACTGCGAGCGCTCGTGAAAAATCAGGCGCCTGAAAATCGGAGATGAAGAAAACTACCGCACGTCGCGTCACGATCTTGTTGAGGTAATCAAGGGCCAGGGCAGGTTCCGTGCCGCGTCCCTGCGGTTGGAAAAACAGAATCTCGCGAATGAGTCGCAGCGTATGAGACCGGCCTTTTTTTGGTGGAATAAAAAGCTCGACGCGATCCGTAAAAAGGATGAGCCCAACCTTATCGTTGTTCCTGATCGCACTGAAAGCGAGCAGGCAGGCGACTTCCGCGGCCAGCTCGCGTTTGGATTGTGTTGTGCTCCCAAAATTCCCTGAAGCACTGACATCCACGACCAGCATTACTGTTAGCTCTCGCTCCTCGGTGAATTTTTTCACGAACGCCGTGCCCATCCGCGCTGTCACGTTCCAGTCGATTGAGCGAATTTCGTCTCCCGGTTGATATTCGCGCACGTCTTCAAAATTCATGCCACGGCCTTTGAAGACGCTGTGGTAATCCCCTGCGAAGGCAGCCTCGACCAGACCGCGGGTTTTGATTTCGAGGGTTCGAATCTTTTTTAGAATTTCGGTTGTGGTCTTTGCGCGCTCGTCATCCCGAGCGGAGTGAAGCGAAGTCGAGGGAGCCCGTTCCATTACCGAGAAGCCCTGACTGGGCGCAAGGCGTACATTTCCGTGAACAGGTCGCGCCATTCAGGATTTCTTCTAGCAATGAGCGCCTCCTTTTTCGCGCGGCTCCAGCGCTTGAGTTGTTTTTCTCTCGCTATCGCGCTGGTTGGATCCCGGTACGCCTCGAAATAAATGAGCTTGTGGGCGTTGTGCTGCCGAGCAAACGCGCTTCCGAGTCCGAGCGAGTGTTCGCTCGCCCACCGCTCAAGACTGTTGGTGACACCAATATACAAGAGGGTGTGGCGATCAGCATTCGTCAACATGTAAACGAAGTAATTTTGATATCGCATTTGTAAGTCTTGCGTCGGGCTGCGGGATTCCTCGACTTCGCTCGGAATGACACAAAATCACGGCACCGGCAGCCCGGCAAAAATCCGCTCGACAATGGTCTCGCTGGTGACCGCTTCCGCCTCGGCTTCGTAACTGACAATGATGCGATGCCTCAATACGTCCGGACCGATGCTCTTGACATCCTGCGGTGTGACGTAACCGCGGCCGTTTAAGAACGCGTGCGCCCGCGCGCCGAGAGCAAGATAAATAGTCGCACGCGGCGAAGCTCCATAGCGAATAAGACCTTCCAGGCGCAGGTTGTACGTGGCCGGCTCTCGCGTCGCCCAGACAACGTCGACGATGTAGTCCTCGACGCGGTCATCGATGTAGATGGTGTTAACCACGTCGCGCGCCGCGATGATTTGCTTGGGGTCAATCACTGGATTTACCCGCAAATCCGGCGCAGAAGTGGCCATCAAATCGAGAATGTGTCGTTCCTCGGATTTTTGTGGATAACCAATATTCAATTTGAACATGAAGCGGTCGAGCTGCGCCTCGGGCAATTGGTAAGTCCCTTCCTGTTCAATAGGGTTTTGCGTCGCCAGAACAAGGAACGGATCGGAGAGAGGGTAGGTTTGCTCGCCAATTGTGACTTGGCGTTCCTGCATCGCTTCCAGCAGTGCGCTTTGAACCTTTGCCGGCGCGCGATTGATTTCGTCGGCCAGAATCAGATTGGAAAAAATCGGGCCGAGTTTGGTCGTAAATTCGCCGGTGCGTGGGTTGTAAATGAGTGTGCCTACCAAGTCCGCCGGCAAAAGGTCGGGCGTGAACTGCAATCTTTGAAACCCAGTCTGGATACATGCGGCCATTGTTTTGACTGTGAGCGTTTTGGCCAAACCGGGAACGCCTTCGAGCAGGAGATGACCGTTGGCGAGCAGTCCGAGCAGAAGCCGATCCACTAAATACTTTTGACCCACCACAACATGACCAACTTGCTGACGGAGCGCCGGAATCCATTGCCCCAGCTCCCGCACTTCCTGCGTAATTTCCTGCGTAGATTTCATACGGTTTTTGTCAGACACGCACGGTTAGGAGAATGTTCGATCAAAGCTCCTAAGTTCCTGTGACCCGCGAGAAACATGCTAAAAGTTGGCTCGACAATGTCAGTTTTCAAGCTGTGGCACCGGCTGATTTTGATGGCCACATTGGCCGGCGTGACGATGTCAATCCTGGCGTGGATTGCGTGGCATGATCCGGCAATCAATTTTTTGCCGCATGATCGACGGGCGGAGTGGATTGTTTTTCCTGGCGCGGTGGATGCGCGCGCGCATTGGTTTGCCAGCCTCGATGCAATATTCCGGCGTGAGTTTGTTCTGGTGAACCAGCCGTCGAGAGCGCGTTTGAGTTTTCGCGGAATGCGGCGTGCCGAAGTGAAAATCAACGGCGTTCCGGTCCGTGTTCAACCGAATCGCAATTGGAAAGAGATTACGAGCATCGATGTGGCCGAGCAATTGCACGCCGGCACAAACCTTATCGAGGCGCGCGTCTTTAATCACAATGGACCACCGGCGCTCTGGCTTACTTTGATCACCGATGAACTGAGCTTGCGCAGCGATCAAAGTTGGGAAACCTCATTTGCAGGTTCTTCCTGGCGTCATGCCGCATCGGCCTCAACAGCGAAGACTCCCGGGCCCGGTAATTCCATAGCTGGGGGCGCGCGTACGTTCGATGCGTTGAAGAAAAGTTGGCCCCTCTGGATTGTTCTAGTTGGGATTAGCGCTGCCGCGACCTTTCTCTGCTACGTCACTTTCAACCGGTCCCCAACAGTCAGGCTGGGAAAGATACTCTTGGTCCTCTTTGCGGCGCTGTGGTTGGTCTTATTCTGGAATAACACGCGATTGTTGCCCTTCCACGTCGGCTTCGATTCGAAGGAGCACCTTAAATACATCAACTACATCCAGGAACATCGGGCGTTGCCGTTGCCAACTGAAGGCTGGGAGATGTACCAGCCGCCGCTGTACTATTTGGTCACCGCCGCAAGCCTTGCGCTGGGCAAACTCTCAACCAACGATCCGATGTCGGTGTTCGTTCTGCGCTTGCTCGGAGCGTTCTTTGGCATCGCTCAATTTGTCTTTGCTTTTTTGAGTTTGCGGCTCCTGCTACCCGCGCGAGCCGCGCTCGTGGGACTCCTGCTGGCAGTGTTTCTGCCAATGCATTTGTACGTCGCGCATTATGTGACAAACGAAATTTTGGCTGCGACTCTGGCGACGGTGACGCTTTATCTCTGCTTGCGTCTGCTGAGGAGCGACAAACCGAGCGCATCGCAATTTGTCTGGCTCGGACTGGCCATCGGCGCTGCAATGCTGACGAAAGCGACTGGAATTCTATTACTGCCAATCGTAATCGCAGCAGTTGTAGGCAAACTCGCTTACGCGCGAGCACCGATCGCTATCTCGTTGCGCAATCTGGGGCTCCTGCTCGCAATTTGTTTTGCCGTGTGCGGCTGGCATTATGCGCGCATCTGGCTGAGGTTCGGCACGCCGCTGCTTGGGAATTGGGACGTGATAAGCGGGTTTACGTGGTGGCAGGACCCCGGTTATCATACCGCGGCTGACTACCTCCGTTTCGGCCGGTCGTTAGTCGATCCAATTTTCAGCGGTTTTGCCGGATTCGCGGACGGAATCTATTCCACGCTTTGGGGCGACGGCTTGTGCGGGGGTGCGTCGAGCTTAAGCGTCGCCTGGAATCAGCAACCGATGGCTGCCGGTTATTTGTGGGCGCTACTTCCGACGGCACTGATTCTCGCCGGCATGGGCATCGCGATTGTTCAATTTATTCGAAAACCTTCGAGCGAATTGTTCCTGCTACTCGGTTTCTGCACAGTCCTAATACTCGGTCTGATTTTCATGACGTTAAAGGTTCCTTCATATGCGCAAGCGAAGGCGTTCTACGGTTTGTCGGCGCTCATGCCGCTTTGTTTTTTTGGTGCGCTTGGTTGGGAAACGCTAACGCACGCGCGCGTATGGTTGCGGTTTATTCTTGGTGCGCTCGTTCTGGTTTGGGCGATGAACAGTTTGGCCACGCACTGGATAGTTCCTTCGGCGTTGCAACATTTGTACGCAGTAAAAGCTTTAGGCGCCCAGGGAAATATCGACCGCGCTGCTGCCGAGGCTGCCAAGGCAGTGGAAGCCGATCCCTCCAACGCAGCCGCGCGAGGGTTTCACGCGTTAAGCTTGAGCGAGCTAGGTCGTGACGAGGAGGCGATCAAGGAAGCCGAGCGTGCGATCGCATTGAACCCGTCCGATTCTGGCGCCCATCTGCAACTGGCCATTTCGCTAAAACGTAGTGACATAGACCGCGCCATCATGGAAGCGCGCCGGGCCATCGAGCTAGGTCCGGAGAATTCTTCGGCTTACCAATTCCTGACGAATTGTTTTCTCGAATTGCACCGCTACAACGAAGTGAGCGATCTCGGTCGCGAATGGCTGGCACTGTCGCCATACGATGCAACTGCTCATGCCGTTCTAGGTGCAGCTATGGCGGAAAACGGTGATCTCACAGAGGCGACCTGGCACCTCGGTTACGTGATGATGTTGCGGCCAGAAGCTGAACAAGCTCATGCACGACTGCGGCAAGTTCTGCTGTCTCTGGCCAGGGAGCCGGATGGGTTGCAGCGACTCCGGGAAATTGCTGTAAATGCACCGGATTCGCCACGAATGCTGGACGAACTGGCGTGGTTGCTCGCGACGTATCCGGATGCGAAATCACGCGATGGGACTGATGCAGTTCAGCTTGCCGAGCGCGCTTGCGCTCTGACTGACCGCCGAATCCCGGCTCTTCTCGACACGCTGGCTGCCGCTTATGCTGAGGCAGGAGACTTTTCGCGTGCAATCAGCACCATCGAAGAAGCGCTCAACCGCGCCCGCACCTCCGGTGACATTGACGCCATTAAGCTTAGCGAAAGGATTCTTGCATCACTTCGTGAAAATCTTGCTTACCGCGAGGAGCCGCAATAATCGATCAGCTATTTTGCCAACAAGCGTGCCCTCCGTGATGTCGCTCGCCGCACATTTCCGGTGCGCGGGCGTAGCGTCAAAATGATTGGCAGGCCGGGATAGGGTTCCGTTTTGCGAACCCGAGCTTCCAGATAGCGGCGATATGTTTCAGCCATCAAACTCGGATCATTAACGAAAAGAACGAACTCCGGAGGCTGAAGCGCCGAGCTCCCGCGAGTCCGTTCCGATGTTCCTGTTGCGCCTGAGAATTGTAGCGTCGCTGGAGCTCCGCCCTCCTGTAGGTGACCTTGTTTCCGGCTAGTCTGAGTAGCGTAAAACAGTTTGAGCCGCCGCCCTTTTACCATTGGCGGCGGATTTGCTTCAAACGCCTGACGCAGTAATCGATTAAGGACACCTGTGCCGATGCGCCGCCGCGCTGCAAGTTGGATTGTCTCAATCAATGAAAACAATTTCTCAATATTTTCTCCGGTCAGCGCAGATGTGATCAGCGCCGGTGCATATTCAAGGAAGAAAATTATTTCGCGTGCTTCCTCGACAAGTTGCCTTGCCGCGTCTTTTTCTCTGCGTCTCGGCTTTACCAAGTCCCATTTGTTTAAGACAACAATCGCTGGTTTCCGGGCCTTTTGAATCAATCCCGCAATCCGTTTGTCCTGGGCGGTTATGCCGATCGTGAGATCGACAATGAGAACACACAGATCGGCGCGGCGAATGCTGCGCTCTGCGCGCATCACGCTGAACACCTCCACCGAACTAGAATGTCTGCCACGCCGGCGGATTCCCGCCGTGTCGATGAAAACGAACTTTCGCCCGTCGCGCTCGTAAAGAATGTCAACGGCATCGCGGGTCGTTCCGGACAACTCGCTCACGATCGTGCGCTCTCCGCGCACAATGGAATTGATAAGCGAGGATTTACCGACGTTTGGCCGGCCGACGATCGCCACTGCGATTGGATGTTCGATGTTTGATGTTTGATGTTTGATTTCTCCCGGAACGACAGGGGAGGGAAGATGCCGTTCGATTTCTCCTAATAAGTCGGAAATCCCGCGATCATGTTCTGCGCTGATCGAAAAGCTCGGTTCGAAACCTAACGCATGGAATTCTGCTGCAAGGGGCTCATGCTTCTCATGGTCGATTTTGTTAATCACAAGCAGGACCGGTTTTTGCGATTTGCGCAGTGCGCGCGCGAGCTCTTCATCGACCGGTGACAAGCCTTCTTTTGCGTCGACAACAAAGAGCAGAAGATCGCTCTCGCGCAGGGCTTCTTCCGCAGCGCGGTGCACCTGCACGCTCAATTCATCCCGCGACTGCGGGACCGCGATTCCGCCTGTGTCCCATACGGTGAACGGGCGCGCACCGCGGTCGCAAATCGCCGAAATCCGGTCGCGTGTGATTCCAGGCTGATCATGAACGATGGCAATCTTTCGGCCGACCAGGCGATTGAATAGCGCAGACTTGCCTACGTTTGGCCGCCCGACAATTGCGACATTTGGTATGGCAGCGGGTTCACTCATACTCACTGACGCACAAGATTTATGTGAATCCGCCTCTCCACTTGATCAAGGGAGAGGATTGAGGTGAGGGGTTTCCATTTATTCTAACGAGGCGAACCCGGACCCTGACCTCTCCCTTGCGAAGGGAGAGGCGAAAAGTTGTCGGCATGCACTGCCGTCCGGGCAGATCTAGGATTTCGACGGATGCGCATGGCCTGCAGCCTGCAATTGCCGGACCCCATCTGTCATGTAAATGATTCCGGAGATCGCAGTGAAAAAGCCGGCCGCAATCACGACGTAGAGGAGGGGAAGCAGGCGCAGCTGCAGCATGACCCACCCGATCGCGACCATTTGTAAAACGGTCGCCACTTTTCCGGTCCAGTTAGGCTTCACTTGCACTTTCCCAATGAGAAAATACAAGACGGCAGCGCCTACGAAAAGAATAGCGTCCCGCGAAATCACAAGCACCGGGAACCAGGTCGGAAAACTGCCGTAGTCAGGATCGAGCTCGCTCCAGTTGCTAATGCTCAAGGTAATGATGCCGCTAAGCAGCAACCCTTTATCGGCAATTGGATCGAGAACGACTCCCAAGGAGCTGCGCTGATGGTAGCGACGCGCGACGTATCCGTCCAAGCCGTCACTCAATGAGGCAATCAGGAAAATAGCGATGGCAGTGAAACGTTCCCACTCTAAAGGCGCGCCCCGCTGAATGCTTTGGCCGTAATAGATCGCCATCGCGACGAAAGCCGGAATCATCAGAATCCGAACAATCGTGATTTTGTTGGCCGTGGTCATACCGCGCGGGAGCGCAAACAATTGTAGGGCGATTGGTTCGCTCGCGCCAGCAAGCTCCGCTCAACGGCCAGAGACGCCGCAGATTTCGGAAGCGTTCCTAAATACCGTTCAGCGCGAAACGGCGCGCGTCTTTCCAGTCGGAATCGTAAATCCTTCGATCTGCTTTTTGATTTCGTTAGCGAAAGCCGCTGCGCCCGCACCGTTTACGACACGATGATCGAATGTGAGCGAAAGCGTAATGACTTCTGCAGTCTCGTTTTTGGTATTGTTGGAAATCAATTCGCGGTGCGCGGTACCGACGAAAAGTGTGCCTACTGAGGGTGGAACAACAATGGGTGCGGCCGCTTTCACTCCAAAAGCGCCCAGGCTTGTGATCACGACCGGCGCATTCATGGCATCGACCCGGCCGCCGCGTGTCGCGTCGACCGTCTCACTATAAGTCTTTACGAATTCCGGCCAGCTCTTTCGATTTGCGTCTGTAATTACCGCAGTCGCGAGACGATCCCCCTCCAGCGCGACTGCAATGCCCAAATCGAAATCATCATTCTGCACAATCCGATCGTCTTCGAGAATTAACCGGCGAAATGGTGCATGCTTTTCCATCGCGCGTACGACCGACCACGCAATCATTACGGAAGGGGAGGGGGCATTCTCGCCATCTTCCTTTTTCGCTAACTCGCGAGCATCCCGAATTGCGTCCCAGCGCGCACCGATTTGCAGATTAGCAGGAATGACACGACTAAGTTTGCGAGTGACCGTGGGCGAAAGCGCTGGCTCGATCGCTGTAGCCGGGATCGCTGATCCCGGCTTTTTCAACACGGTTTCGAGTGGTATGCGGCTGCGGTCACCGCCCGCGGTTACAGATCCACGCTTCGCCGAAACCTCAGCCGCAGCCTCGAATTGATCCGCTAATGATTCGTCCTCGGTAAAAAGGGTCCCAAGCTCCTGGCCAATATCGACCGTGTCGCCAATCTTCGTTTTCCATTCACCCATAACTCCAGCGAACGATGATTGAATTGGATAAACAGCCTTGTCCGTTTCGACTTCACACAATTCATCGTCCAGCGCGACGGGATCACCTGGCTTTTTCAAAAGCGAAACGACTTTTGCATTTCGAATTCCTTCGCCCATCACAGGCACAGTAATGCTTTGCACGCGCCGTTTATCGATTTCCGCTGTAGCCGGGATCGTTGATCCCGGCTGAGTGAACCTAGGTTCTGCTTCGGCACGACCGGAATCAACGATTCCGGCTACAGGACGTTCCTGCTTCGTTGCAACCGAGTGTCGAATCGCAGCAACAATACGCTCCACATCTGGCAACGCGGCGTATTCATAGATCGGGTTGTAGCCGATCATGACGTTCGCTTTGCTAACGAGAACCGGCGGGCTGATCATCGCATTCCAGAGCTCAGGCATGCTCGTAACGTGGGAGATAATCATCTGCCCAACGCTGCAGTTCTCAGTGTCTTCTTGGACAACAACGAGCCGGCGAGTTTTACCCACTGAATTCTCAATCGCAGTTTTGTCCCACGGAACAATTGATCGCAGATCGATCAGTTCGACGCCTGTTTCATTATCAATTTTTGCGATCGCCTCGAGAGATTTCTCAATTGTGTTTCCCCAAGCGACCACTGTCACGTCCGAGCCGCTTGTGCATTGACGCGCCCGCCCGAGCGGGACCGCCCGGATCGGCTCCGCGTATTCGTGTTCGGCCCAAAGCAAATGTTTCGGAATTAAGAAAATCACCGGATCGTCACCGTGCATGGCCGTCCAGAGCAATCCCGCGGCATCTGCCGGGGTGCTTGGAATCACAACGCTTAGGCCGGGATAATGCGCGAGTGCGGACTCATTCGCCTGGCTGTGCCACAAACTTCCGCCGGGCAGGTAGGCGCCATACGGCGCATAAATCACGGCTGGACATTTCCAGTTGCCGAACGATCGCCAGCGCAGATTGGAGATATTGGTAACGAGTTGATTGAAGCCTGGATAAATAAAATCGATGAACTGCACCTCAAATACAGGACGCCTCCCGTAAGCAGCCAGACCGCAGGCAGCACCAAGAATGGTCGATTCGGCAAGTGGCGAATTGAAAACTTGCTTGGGAAACTCGGTCGAAAGCTTCTGCGTAAGACGAAACACACCGCCCTTGGGATCTTCGATGTCTTCGCCGAACAGAATCCTTCGCGGATCTTCCTCGAGTCCGGCGCGCAAGGTTTTGTTTACTGTATCGCCGATCCGATATTTTCCGGGCGGTAGGATTTCCTTGTCGATCTTTGGCGGCGGCTTGGTGACATTGGCCAGAAGCTCGTTGGGCGATGGGTCCTCGGTTTTTTCTGCTTCACTGTATTCTCGACGAACGCGTTCCTTGATTTCCTCATCCAGCTTCACGTATTCCTCGGCCGTGATGATGCTTTCCTCGATTAGTCGGTCCTTCCAACATTTGAGCGGATCGAATTTTTCGAGCCCACGCAGTTCCTCCTCTGCGCGGTACAGTTTTTGATCATCGGAACTCGTGTGACTCGAGAGCCGTTCCATTGTGACCCAGAAAAAGAATGGACCGCCGTCCGCGCGAAGTTTTTCGAATGCTTCTGCTGTAGCTTCGTAAATCTGCTGCACGTTTTGTCCTTCAATCTGTCGCCAGTTGTCAGACTCAAGGACATTCAACGCGAGCGGATTGGTTTTGCGCGTGGGCATGCTGATGCCGTAGGCGTTGTCTTCGACTAGAAAGAGCAGCGGGAGCTTCTTCTCTTTGGCAAAACAAACTGCCTCGAAAAAATCTCCCTGACGGGTCGCCGCATCGCCTACTGTCGTTACAACAAGGTTCCTTTTGCCATCGAGCTTGATGCCCCAGGCGATACCGCACGCGGGCAGAAGTTGTGAGCCAGTGGGGGTTGGCACGCTCCAGATATGCAAGTCCGCATTGCTGTAATGTGATGGCATTTGGCGTCCGCCACTGCCCGTGTTGCGTTTGGCGAAATATTCGAGGCCGAGCTGACGCGTTGTCATGCCGCGTCCCAGAATCAGACCCCGATCGCGATAATACGGCACGATATAATCGTCCGGCTCCATCTGGATCGAGACCGCCGCCAACGCCTCATGACCCATTCCGGAAACGTGAAAGTGTCCTTTACCCTGACGATTCAGATTCTGCTCGCGCAAGTCCGCATGGCGACTTTCCAGCATCGTGGTCAGGAGTCGCAGCTTATCTTCCTTGCTTAGCGCGGGCATACGGCATGATCTTACACCGCACTTACAGATCGATACAATCACACGGATTTGCTTCGAGTAGAAAACGTAAATGGAATGACGACATCACAATTGCGGCAGAGTGGGGGAGTAATCGAAGCCTACCGCGAATTTTTACCGGTCTCTCCCTCGACACCGATTGTTTCGTTGGCCGAAGGCAATACGCCTCTCGTTTATTGTCCGCAATTAAGCAGCCGGGTTGGGCGCGGTTGTGAGGTTTTTGTTAAGAATGAAGGAGTCAACCCCACAGGTTCCTTCAAGGACCGTGGGATGACCGTGGCGGTGTCGAAAGCGATGGAGCACGGCGCAAAGGCTCTCATTTGCGCTTCTACGGGCAATACTTCGGCTTCAGCGGCTGCTTACGCAGCGCGCGCGGGAATTCCGTGCGTCGTGATTTTGCCTGCAGGAAAAATCGCAAGCGGAAAATTGATGCAAGCTGTTGCTTACGGAGCCAGAATCGTCGCGATCGATGGCAATTTTGACGACGCGCTTCGCATCGTGCGTGAGTTAGGCGACGGCCACCGGTTTGTTATCGTGAATTCGATTAACCCTGACCGAATCGCGGGACAAAAGACCGCCGCATTTGAAATCGTCGATGTTTTAGGGGACGCGCCAGATTTTCATTTACTGCCCGTGGGCAACGCCGGAAACATCACTGCCAATTGGGCTGGATATCGGGAATACCAATCGCATCAAAGATCCACAGGATTGCCGACAATGGTTGGTTTTCAGGCGGCTGGCGCGGCGCCAATTTTTCATAACCGGATCGTCGAAAAACCGGAAACGATTGCATCTGCAATTCGAATCGGGAATCCGGCGAGCTGGAAACAAGCCTGTGCAGCAATCGCTGAATCGCATGGAGCAATTGACATCGCATGTGACGAAGAGATTCTCGAAGCGCAGAGTTGGCTGGCAAAACACGAAGGAATTTTTGTCGAACCTGCAAGCGCGGCGGCGATCGCCGGACTGTTCAAATGCTGTGAGTCAAATCAAGCGGCGTACTCATTCCAAAAAATTCCCGAGGCAGGTCGGATAGTTTGCACAGTCACAGGACACGGCTTGAAAGATCCTGATCCTATTACCCAGCGAATGAAAGAATTGAAACCGGTCGCCGCGAGTGTGGACGACGTGCGACGCGCAATTGACCTATAGGTGGCCTCGAAAAACCATCGCCCTTCGTGTTTCGTTGGATTTAACGTTTATCTGAAATGCGCCTAATCGTTCAAAAATATGGCGGCACTTCCGTTGGGACACCTGAGCGCATACGAAAAGTTGCGCGCCGGCTTGTCGAAACACAGCGCGAGGGGTCTCAGGTTGTGGCGGTCATCTCTGCGATGGCCGGCGTGACCGATAACTTAGTGAAGCTGGCGCACGCGATATCACCGCAGCCGACACAGCGCGAGTTGGATGTTTTCTTATCGACCGGCGAGCAAGGCGCCGCGGCTTTAACTGCAATGGCCGTGAACGCATTCGGTGGACGTGCTATTTCGTTAACGGGCGCACAGGCGGGAATTTTAACCGACCACACCCACACAAAGGCGCACATCGCCAATGTCAGTCCGAAACAAATTCACGACCTGCTCTCGGACGATTACATCGTGATTGTCGCTGGTTTTCAGGGTCAGACGCCGGAAGGAGAAACCACCACGCTGGGACGAGGCGGCTCGGATTTAACGGCAATTGCGTTAGCGGGCGCGTTGAATGCAGACGCGTGCCAGATTTTTACCGATGTCGATGGAGTTTTTACTTGCGATCCGCGAATCGTTCTAGACGCGAAAAAGCTCAAGGAAATTTCCTATGATGAGCTGCTCGAAATGGCTGGCAGCGGCGCCAAGGTGATGCAGTCCCGCGCCGTAGAGTTCGCAAAAAAATTCGGTGTCGAATTCGAGGTGCGGTCGAGCTTTAAGAAAAGCAGCGGGACGATCACCAGGGGAGAAACCCCCAGCATGGAAGATGTGGTGGTTCGCGGGATCAGTCTCGACCGCCACCAGGCAAAACTGAGTATCGCTGGAATTCGCGACGAACCGGGGATCGCCGGTCGGATTTTTTCGAATATTGCCGCGGCGCATATCATCGTTGACATGATTGTCCAAAATGCGTCGATCGCGGGCACGACTGACATTTCATTCACGATTCACGAGGACGAACTGGAGAACGCCCGAAAGATTTTGATGCCGGTCGTAGGTCAGCTTGGCGCAACGCGCCTGAACACTGTGAGTGGCGTAGCCAAGCTCAGCGTGGTCGGAATCGGAATGCGATCACATTCGGGTGTCGCGGCGCGGATGTTCGAATGCCTGGGGCGAAATGGGATCAACATTCAATTGGTATCCACCTCGGAGATCAAGATAGCGGTTATCGTCGACGAAAAAGACGCAGAACGCGCTGCGCAATTAATCCATGCCGAGTTCGGCCTGGGACGATTACTGCCGGCCGCCTCCGCAACGCAGCCGCTTGCTTGATCGGCTACGGATGCCGGACCGGATCGACGTAGAATTCCTGGGTCCCTTCAATCCGCATCTTGTAGCCGAAGACCCCGTGAATCACTGCGGCCGCTGGATGATCAGTGACTTTCGGCCGATACCGGTCCTCAGCGTTTGCCTGTTTCCATACAGTTCCATCTTCCAACCGAATCACCGTTCTGCCCGTCAGCCCGTTGAAGGTGCCATCCACGCGACTTACAAGCAGATCCATCTTGGCGTGGGACTCTGCGGAAGCTTTCGCTGTAGCTTTCTTTTCAGCGGCCTGTTCGGTGACTTGCCGATAGCCTTGGAGCCAGGCATCAAGCTTCTGCAGCTCGTCTGGGGAGAGTTTGTTCAGACCGGCGGCTCTGAATTCCTCCGGAGTCATCATCTCCTGAATGTTACCGGACGTTTCCTTGGGTGCCGCACAGGCGGGTTTGGCGCAGCTCAAACCGACAGAAAGACTCAGTAATACGCACAGGGCGAAGTGATCGCGGGAAGCAGTCATGGCAAAAGCGAGACTCGCCGATGCTAGCACCGGCGATGGCAGCGTCAAGGCCGGGCGATAGCGGGGGCGACGGTCACTAGGCGCGTGCTTGACGAGATTTCCGGGCCTACGGGAAGATCGGCTTATACGCGGGCCATCACTTATAACATCAGACAATATATGTCATATAAAATCCAGAGGTGTTGCCTCCGATTGCCCGATACGCGCACTAGAGCTTGCCCTTTGCTCTTGAACGGCGGCCTCTCAGCTTGTGGTCTAATTGCCCGACGGTGCATGGCCCTCTCCTGAAAAATTTCTACATCCAACCCTGATTCCGTCGGCGATAACCGGCCTAGAGAATGGACGTTGATCTCCGGGCGAACCGCTACCGCAACTCTGCGATTCGCCCGTCTCTTCCTTTGCCGCCAATAGGCTTCGGTCATTTCCCACGACCTTTTCTCAACTCCACGGCTTTTCTTCCAAGCCTGCGGCCACGGCTGGCGTAGTTCCGATCCTGTGATGCTGACTGAGGAAATTCCTCTTGGTGCCGACTGCGCCTTCCGCGAGGACCTGAAATTGGCAACTCCGGTTTTTTCTGGTCAATACGCTCACTAGAACGGGCGTCTTCGAAATAAGAAATCGAAGACTATTGTTGCCTAGCAGGTTTCAGAGGCCCAGGGCTCGGCAGCCTGCTAGGCAATCCCAAGCGTTTCTCAGCGATAGGGCTCTCTTGCGTCAAAGATAACCTGAAGAGTGCAGCGAGGCTGGTAACCGGCTGAAGGTGTTTTACTCGTCTCGCCGCAACACCACCTCTCAGATCACCCTGAGCAGCGAGTCCGGAGAGAACGCCCCGGCCCACCGTGCCTTCTTCGACCACAGCTCGACTAGTTCTCTAATATGCCGTGATAATACCAAACGCGTCAGGCGGTTAGGCTATGTTTTTACGCAGATTACACAGAACGCAAATTCATCTTTTTCCGTGCCAAACGTTGGCATTCGAGGCACGGTCGGACGCCATAGGAGCGCCTGCAGTTGGGGAAAACCACGTTTTCCCAAAAAACCCCTTCCTCTTGGGGGGAACAGTTCTTCCGCCACGTCTGCGGCATCGCTTCACCCTTCTCAGCTCGAAAATCTGGGAGCTGCGGCTCGCGTTCCAAACGTGGGGAGCTGCGGGAAAAAAGCGCTCGACTGTCGCCTAACGAGACAGAGCTGAGCCACCGCTGGCGGCGGCGAGCCTTGCAAACTCCGGGAAGCAGCGGCTCTGGCAGCCCGGAGCCGCTCGCTGCAGCGCTGGGTTAAGCGCTTTCATGGCATCTCGCGAAGATACCTATCGGATTCGATCGTCAGGTCAATGTGATTGAGGGTCATCATGATCAGCGACTTGAGATCGTGAATGTCTTTGTCTTCCCATTTCCGGGTATAATGGGTCTGATCGTTGCCGAGCCAAGCTGCTCGCTTGGCGCACTGTTTTATCCTGTCCTGATCAATATGCTTTTCGATGACGGAGCCTAGAAATGCCTTCCGCACCTCTTCTTGTTGGTCGGCAGCATCTTTGTATTTGTATTTCGACAAGGTAATCCTTAACGAGAAATTCGAGAGCCTTTCGGTAACCGGGACCGCATATCTGGTCCAATCCGTTCTCTTCCGCTGTGAGAGCCTGATTGTAAGTCTTACAAAAGAGAGCGGAGATCTCTTCGATGTTCTTCGGGAAGGCGCGAGTCTCAACGAAACGCCCCAGTAGTGTTCCTTGCAGACGGAGGGTGTGCGCAGTCGATCCGCCCTTGAAATCCGTAAGTGCCAATGTATAGAGCGCGGCATGAAGCAACTGGACAGCGAAATACACCGTAAAGGGGTTTGCCGCTGGTTGCGCTCATGAAAACAGCGTGGACAAAGTTAGGCTGACCGTGCAACCTGCAAAGCGGACAAGTATCCGGCAGTTTATCGAGCGCGCAGGTTACGTCTTTGTTGTCCTGATCTTTTGCGGAGATTTTCTGTGCCATACGCGCTATGCGCCTTAACGAGATATAGATTGAATTTTTCCGTAATATTTGGCGGAATCCCGTCTAATCCGCCCCCTCACCTGGGAACGCTCCAATAAGAAAGGAATTACGCAAGCTCTGGAGTAACCCTCGGCAAAACCCGCGCCCAAAAATTTCCGTAAAAAACTATATGTCAGCCAAAATCACTGGGCTGCTTGCCCCACGGTGTCTCTGGATTCTTTGAGATGAACGATCATGCTGATGAAGGTAAAACAGAGAATTGCAGCAATCATACTGCTAATGATGGGGAAGAGTATCGTAATACGATGAATTTCAAGCACGATGAGTGCTGAGGTCTGTGAAGCATCCTGTTTGTCATACAATTTGAACAGATCGCAGGTTTGAATGTAGTGATAGAGGGATTCGGATCTATGCTGAAGAAAGAATAAGATTCCTATTTCGATAACAAGAATGAGCACTGCAGCGAGGCGTACAGCAACGCGAGCTGCCGGATTACTCAGAAGGAAACTGCGCGATTTATCGGAAGTGATTATCCAACCGATCGCGAGGAGATACATTCCAAAGGTCGTCCAAACATTATGTAAGTAATCGTCGAGTATCGCCTTCTGAAGATCAATTAGGCCGGATAGTTCCATTGGTGAGCAGGGTCTAACGAGAATTAGACTGCAAGCTACAATCTAATTCGGCCTCCATAGAGGGCAGTTTGCCGGAAAACACTGCAGGACGTCAACCACGATTACGGGGCAAAACCAGGGGCCCCAAAAACTTCCGTAAAAAACTATATGTCGTATAAAAAACTGGCATCTCCGACAAATCAGTACTTGCATATGATTTCGTAGAAAGGAGTCTATGGCTATGCCGGAACAGGGTACAGTGAAGTGGTTCAACGACGCTAAGGGCTACGGCTTCATCGTGCGCGAGATGGGCGCGGACGTTTTCGTTCCCCAAGCGTCAATCGTCGCAGAGGGTTTTAGAACTCTAAATGAAGGAGACCGCGTCTCCTTCGAGGTAGTCGAAGGCCCGAAGGGGCTAATGGCGAAGAACGTGATCAAAATCTCCTGAAGCGCCGAGCCTAACAACGGCATGCACCTGACGCCCCTTCAGCGTGCCTCTTATGTTCGCTGTGCTGGGGTGACTTTGCCGATCAAACGCCACACCACCCAAAATGCGTACTTGTATACGTCGTATGAACTCCTGACGGCGCCCCTTGTTTCAAGCGGGAACCGCGCAATAATTGGCAAAACGATGTCGAAGCGATCCGATTCTGACGAGCCGGACGAGTCATACAACTATGCAAAGCTGCTCAAAAGCCGCGAGTGGCGGGAGAAAAGCAAGGCTATAATAGCCAAGTCGCCTCGCTGCCAAACGTGCGGACGAACAGGGCGACGCTTTGCTGTCCACCACCGTTATTATGAGTACGGTCGCTTGCCGTGGGACTACCCAGACGAGGCTTACATCGTCGTATGCAATGGCCGTTGCCACAGGGAAGCCGACGAGGATAGAGAGGAGCAGCAAAGGGACGCCAAAAACTACGAGCGCTTCGGGTGGCAATGGGAATTAGGTAAGAAGGAGCAGAGGCCTAAGGAAAAAGAACTACGCCGACTCGCTAAGTATGAGGCGGAGTTCAAGGCATGGCTAATCCGGAAGGAGATACCACCGGAATCATGGGATTGGAATAGCGAGGTGTATCCGCCGTGGTGGTTCTGGAATCAGTTCTCAGATAAATTTCTAGCTGAACGAAAGGACGAAGACCGGCAGGCTCTCCTGGACATTTGAGACTTAATCCGGCAAAACGCGCGACCGATAAAATTTCGTGAAAATATTATATGTCATATAAAAATCCGTAGGTGTTGGCGGCGATTGGAGACGGCTATGAGTGAAGCCGCCTAAATCGTCCAGTAAACGTTCGGCTCTGCGGTCGTCCTCAGCATCATTTTATCGGACGAAGCATAACGACCGAGTCTTTGTCCCCAACTTCCCGCTCGTAGACCTTCCAGCCGTTCTTTTCGTAAACCGGCGCGGTTGCGCCGAGGCAATCGATATACAAGCCTTTCACGTCAGCCCTTCTGGCGATGGCTGCCGCCTCCTGGAGCATGGCCGAAGCGATGCCACGGTGGCGCATCTCCGGCTTAACAAACACCGCGGCTACCCATGGTGAATATTGCGGTCGGTGCACACAGTCGTTCTGGATGACGGAGCAGCTACCCACAGGAATCCCCCCGACAAGTGCAACTACTGTATACGGAACCTTGTCCTTTTGCGTGTGGGTGCGCAGCCAGGCTAACACAACTTCGGCGGAGTCACAGCGCCGACTCCACCACTGATGGAAGATCCAGTTCCCAACTGCTTCCAGGTGCTGCAGGCACTCCGAGAGTTGTTGCACTTGGCATGTCATTACCGGTCGCTCTAGTTAGCCGAACTAGAATTAGACGGCAAATTGTCGTCTATTTCTGCCGCCATACAGGCAGTTTGTCGAAAAAGACGGCGCGACGTCAACGCGATTCTGGGGCAAACGGTTCCAGAAAAATTTCCGTAAAAAACTATATGTCAGACAAAATCGGGGGCAGTCTTGATCTTAGCGACCGAATTTTTGCCATACGACTTTGCCGTCTGGTGCGAGGCCAAGCTCGTAACCGTGGCCATTGACAGTCCCATACGTCGCTGGAAGCCAAACAACGTGTCCGGAGTCAAGTGGATTAGATGCTTTCACGAATGCGATGATGCATAAGCCGATCACAATACCGAGAAGGAGGTTTTTCATGTGCCGACGATGGCATAAAGGTGTGAGACGTGTCGAGACCTAACGAGATATGGATGGAATTTTCCCGTAATATTTTACGGAATTATTCCGTCTAATCCTCCCCCTCACCTGGGAACGCTCCGATCAAAGCGGAATCACGCAAATCGGGTATAGCTCGGCAAAACCCATGCCCGACAAAATCAGTACTTGTATATGTCGTATGGAATCAACCTGACTAGGCCCGAACAGGCTCATAGACCGGCGAAGAACGCTGCGATATCGCGGGCGAGCAGCTCGGGCTCTTCGGCTGCCGCGAAGTGACCGCCTCTCGGCATCGGCGTCCACCGGCGAACGTTATATAGACGTTCGGCCCATTCGCGGGGAGGTGTTCCCTCATCGACAAAGTTATTGGCGAAAACGGCGATGCCAGTTGGCACGTCGACGAACTCGTGTTGTCCAAGCGTGATTCGGAACCGCTTGTTGTCGTTGTCGAAGTAATCGCGCATAGAAGATGTGATAGTCTGCGTGACCCAGTAGAGTGTCACC